>Ga0265296_1000045_pt1 | contig 289434 bp, 283 predicted proteins | sample MunlanPumphouse1_FD_189073 | JGI IMG/M metagenome (GOLD analysis project Ga0265296, IMG submission 189073) | Groundwater microbial communities from a municipal landfill in Southern Ontario, Canada - Pumphouse #1 | ecosystem: Environmental > Aquatic > Deep subsurface > Groundwater | place...
ATCTTAAAAAGATTTGCTCTGCATTAATTTTAAATTTATGATTCTAGACAAGCGCCTATAGCTCAACGGACAGAGCATCCGCCTTCGGAGCGGAGAATCCGGGTTCGAATCCTGGTGGGCGCACAAGCTTTGGCAGGCGGGGGAACCAAGAGGTCGGGGGGGTTGAATCAAGATTAAAAGAAAAACCCGCGTCCGTAGCGGGGTTTTTCTTTTTCGTTATTTTCCCAATCCCAAAAAATTCACTATCGTTCCTATAATTGACGCAGAACGGTACGGCGTGTATGGCCCGAGATTTGATTGGGGACTTTTAAGTTTTTCTGTCCCCCGCATCTCACCTTGCTGTTGCATCTTCTCTTGTATCTTCTGCTCCAATCTCTGCATTCTTAACCGCAGGTCTTCATTAATAACCGCCTTCTTTTTAACAGCATTCAAGATACGCCATAGTTCTCCTTGGATATCTTGAAGCATCATATTCGCTTCGCGAAATTCTCCGCTGTTCGCCGCCGCAAACACTTCACTTAAGATATCCCGAACTTCCGCTTTTACTTCATCTGATTTGATACTCTTCAATGCTTTCGCGATGTCGCGGAGCTGATTTAAAACCCCTGTCATTTCTCCAGGGTGCGACCCTTCGTAGATGACTTGCATATTCTCCTGCACGCTTTCCCAATCTCCTTGCGCAAAACTTGCCTCGGCTTGAGCAATAGCATTTTTAATCTCATTGACTTTCTCTCTGACCGCATTCATGTCAAAACCCTCAATGGCAAAATTTTTGGCACTGATCATTTTCTCAAGCCGCTTCAAATCCCTCTTAACGTTTTGCGCTTCTATGGGGAATTCAACTCTCAAGCGCAGGCCGTTGAATACTTCCCACAACTGCGCGTCCCAGAATTCCTGAAGCACGCTTCGGTCAACATCCGACGCATTCAATTTTTGTTCAAACTGCCCAAGCGTTCCCAGAAGTTCATTGAGTCCGGCAACTTCATTCGCGGCGCCATTCGCTTTCTTCGCGCGTTTCAATATCCGGTTGATTTCTCTCCGGAGATCTTTGATTTGGCGAAGTACATCTTGAATTTCTCGCGGGTCAGCAAACTCACCCGGCCCCCCGCCGTTCTCTTTATCTTCAAACTGTGACGGCATCAGTTCTTGCCGGTCCTGCGGTTCCCGCGACGGTAGCGGTTGCTCCTGCGGCTGTTCTGGAGGAACTGGCTGGTTCATATTTTCTTGCGCAACAACGGGAAACGCAACAACGAGAAAAAGCGCAAGAATAAATGAAACAATAATCCGCATATTTTTCTTTATATTTTTTTGTTGTTACGACCTTTCTTATTGGACAAAAATCAACAAAATGGGAGCGAGAATTGTACCGAACAACAAATTGAAAATCCCTTGGCTCTGCGGCGGCTGATCTCCCCCTCCTTCAGGCGGCGGTCCTTGATAATAATTTCGTTCCTCGCCCGGAGGTGGTCCGTAACCCCTTTCTCCCGACGGCGGACCAAACTTATCAAATCCTTCCGGCGGCCCGAAACCCTCGTAACCCGGGGGAGGTCCCATCATGTTGCCACCATCAGGACCAAAATTCTGGCCTTCTTCAAAACCTGGGGGAGGTCCCTCAAAACCCGGCATTCCCCGCTTCTCCATCAAACCCGAATCAAAACCAGGCATTTCACCGCCACCCTCCTTAAATTTGGCTCGCTCGCGCTCCATTTCCATAAATTTTTCTCTTGCTTCCTGACTCTGCCCCATCATTTTTTGAATAACCGAACGCGATAACTTTCCGGTCTTCATCGCGAAATCAATACATTCTTCCACCCGGGAAATATCCGAACAATACTCATCACAAGCCTGGATTGTCGCGCAACCACCGGGTCCGGTAAATTTATTTTTATCACTCTTTTCATAAATTTCTCTTTGGCGCTCCATAAGCTGGCGTTCTTCGGAAGAAATCAATCCTTGCTTTTGCGCAAATTCATTGCATTCATCGCTATGCTCTTCATCATCGCAATAATCCTGGCATTCCTGCCGCGTCTTGCAACCGCCCGGGCCCCGCGAACCCATACTCACCATTCGTTTCATAAACTCAATCATCTGTGGCGTTGCTAAATCATTGGAAACCGCGAATTGCATGCATTCCTTGATATGACTCATATCCATACAATATTCTCCGCATTCTTCCGTGCTCTTACAACCACCCGGACCGCCTTGCGTTTGAAGTACCTCCTCCGCCTTCTCTTTATTTATTCCTTCTTTTTCCGGACCGCCTTCCCGCAAACGTTTTTCAACCTGGCGGGCTTTCTTCAAAAGCAAAACATCTTCTTCGGAAATATCTCCTTCGTTTTTCGCGAAAGAAAGGCATTCTTCTTCATGCTCCGAACTCTGACAATAGCTTTTGCATTCCCCGCCGGATTTACAACCACCCGGACCGCCACGTTCGCTTTTTTCTAAAATCTTGCTGGCTTCTTCTCGACCCATCCGGCCGAATCTCACGCCAAAATCAAGACACTCTTTCAAATTGGCTTCAACCCGGCAATAAGCATCACACTCGCGAGGGGTAATACAACCACCGGGACTATCGCCTAAAGTATCTAATTGCTTTTCAAAAACTTGCTGATCTCTCATCCGCTCCGCTTCTTCAGATTTGAAAATCTTCGCGCGTTCGGCGTAATCAATGCAAACTGTTCTATTTTCCTCAATGTCGCAAAAATTTTTACAACTTTTTTGAGAATCGCAGTTGCCTAATTCAGCAACGGGATAACTAACCGCCGCCGCCGCCGCAAAATTCACGACGGCGAAAACCAATCCGGCGACAAAAACTAAAACGGCTATAAGATTTTTATTCAAATGGATTACGGTATTCATCTTTAAATGGATTTGCCTCTTCTATAATATCGGCGTAAGGATTTGAAACGTCACCAATTACTTCATCAGCTGTTTTTTCCGGCATTACTTGAATGTTTTGTTGATTAAAATTATTACTCTCCGGTGCTGATTTTTTAGAAATCAGCGGCACCAAAAACAAGTAAGCAGCTATCGCTAAGGCAACGACAATAATTGAAACCAGAATCGCAAGATTTGATTTTTTCATCTTTGTTTCCTATCTTCCTAAATTATAGCAAATCACATATAATAAAACCGCTGTTTTTCCACAACCCGCCCATAGCTCAGTTGGTAGAGCAGTTGCCTCTTAAGCAAACGGTCCCAGGTTCGAGCCCTGGTGGGCGGACAATTTAAAAATCTCCAAAAATTTGTTAAAATATGGCGAAAATGCTAACGCTTCAAACGCCTTTAGAACAAATTCAAAGCATCGGCCCGCGTTTCACGAACAAACTAAAAAAACTTGGCATAAAAACGGTTAAGGATCTCGCCTGGCATTTTCCGACGAGATATGAAGATTTTTCGGAAATTTACAAAATTGCCGATCTTGCGCCACGCCAAGAAGCAACAATCAGGGGCAAAATAGTGGAAATTAGCGGCCGGCGCGCCTGGCACCGGCGTTTGTATGTAATAGAAGCCCTAATAAGCGACGGTACCGATTCAATCCGCGCCGTCTGGTTTAACCAACCCTACATTAAAAATGTTTTGCAACCCGGCCGCGAGGCAAATTTCTCCGGCAAAGTAAGCGTCTCCAAAGAAAACGAAATTTATTTTTCAAATCCAACCTATGAATTAACCCGCGGTTACGGCCAAGACGAAACAAAGCACACCGGCCGCATCGTCCCGATTTATCCGGAAACCAAGGGCTTAACTTCAAAGGGACTTCGTTATCTTATCCAGCCGCTTTTGAAAAACCTGCCACCTATCGCAGAAACAATCCCACCAGAATTTTTGAAAAAAGAAAAATTGCCGGGGATAAACGCGGCCCTGGAACAAATCCACTTTCCCGAGACACTTGAAGCCGCCCTGAACGCCAAAAAACGTTTTGCTTTTGAAGACCTTTTCACGCTTCAGCTTTTGAATATCCGCGAACGTTTGAAATTAGCCCGGGAAAAAGCGCCGGCGCTGGAAATAGAAATTGAAAACGTAAAAACTATTTTAAGCCGTCTGCCATTTGAACTCACAAATAGCCAAAAAAAATCGCTTTGGGAAATCATTCAGGATTTGCGAAAAAATCATCCGATGAACCGCTTGCTCCAGGGCGACGTCGGAAGCGGTAAAACAATCATCGCCGCGATTACAGCCATTCTTGTCGCCGAAAACGATTATCAAACAGCTTTTATGGCGCCCACGGAAATTTTAGCGAGGCAGCACTTCAACACGTTCATTAAATTTTTCCAAACTTTCGAGAACGGCGTCGCGCTCCTCACAAGCAGTGAAGCCGAAATTTTTTACGGCCAGGAATTGCGGACGAAAACAAAAAAACAATCCTTAATTAAAGAAATCACGGACGGGAAAATAGCCGTTATTTTTGGAACACACGCTCTAATACAAAAAAATATCGCTTTCCGGAATCTGGGGCTGGTGGTTATAGACGAACAGCATCGCTTTGGTGTCCGCCAACGGGCCGTTCTCATTAAAAATAAAAAAATCGTGCCCCATTTTTTAAGTATGTCCGCGACGCCAATCCCTCGCACCTTGAGCTTAACCGTCTTCGGCGACCTTGACCTTTCACTCATTACCGAACTGCCAAAAAACAGAAAACCGATTATCACTAAGGCGGTCGCGCCAATTGACAGAGCAAGGGCCTATGCGTTCATCCGCGGCCAAATTAAAAAAAACAGGCAAGCATTCGTAATTTGCCCGCGCATAGAACCGCGGACAATCGCTGACCAACAGCTTACTGCCGTAAACTTACAACAGCTTGAAATAAAATCTGTGAAAGAAGAATACGAAAAACTTTCAAAAAAAATATTTCCCGATTTAAAGGTGGCGATGCTTCACGGCAAACTGAAAGCGAAAGAAAAGGAAAAAATAATGTCCGCCTTCGCAAATGCTTCGGCGGATAAAGCCGAAAGAATTGACATTTTGGTGGCAACTTCGGTCGTGGAAGTCGGCGTTGATGTGCCGAACGCGACAATAATGATGATTGAAGGCAGTGAAAGATTCGGACTTGCCCAGCTTTACCAATTTCGGGGCCGGGTCGGCCGTGGCGAACACCAGTCGTTTTGTTTTCTTTTTAGTGAGAGTGGTTCAAAGGCAACACAGCAAAGGTTAAAATCAATCGTGGAAGCGAAAAACGGCCTTGAACTCGCCGAACATGATTTAAAAATCCGCGGCCCGGGAGAATTTTTCGGCACCGTCCAAACCGGCATACCGGACTTGGCGATGAAAGCCGTTCAAAATCCAGAGCTGGTCAAAAGCGCTCGCGAAGCGGCGGTTACAATAATCAAAGCTGACCCAACACTCAAAAACCACTCCGCGATTTTGGAAAAACTCAATGAATTCAAAAAAGAAATTCATTGGGAATAAAAATACTAACGCACCACCGCCTTAAATTCCTCTTTTGTCCGTTCTTCTATTGAATTCTGAATTTTATCCACTTCTTCATTCGTTAAAGTTCTCTCGTGCGAACGATAAATAATTCTGAAAGTATAGCTGATTTTGTCCTCTCCGAATTTTTCGGCGTTTTCGTATTTATCAAACAATTTCACTTCTTCAACTAAATCCCCCGCCAAATCCCGAACAATTTCATAATAATTATTTAAATTCGCGGTTTTCTCCACGATAAAAGAAATGTCGCGATAAGACATCGGATATTTACTCACCTCTTCGAATTGGCTGTTTAAATCTTTGAATTGCGAAATAATCCGCGAATCCTTTGACCAAAAAATGCGGATATCCGGGATATTCATTTTAATCATCGCGAGCCGTTCCAACCCCGTCCCGAAAGCCCAGCCATTATAAACATCCGGGTCAATTCCCAAATTTTTCAAAACCTGGCCGTGAACGACGCCCGCGCCCAAAATCTCAAGCCACCCCTCCCCCCACTTAATCGTCATTTCCAAACTCGGAGTTGTGAAAGGAAAGCTGTCTTCATTAAATTTATACTGAATCTCTTCCCCATAAATTTTCTTCGCGACATCAATTAAAACTTCCTGAAGCTCCGGAATTCCGATTACTTTTTTGGCTTTCCGGGAAAGATAAAGGCCATCTATCTGGTGAAAAACCGGATAATGCGACCTGTCAATTTCGTCTTTCCGGTAGCATTTGCCGTAACATAAAACACCAATTTCCCCCTCCGTTTCCAGTTTGGCTTTATTTTCTGACGAAAGATAAAACGGCCACATCACAGTCGTGTGCGTCCGCAAAACCCAATTCGGCTCCAAATAATAAGTATCAGACTCCCGCCGGCTCGGATGCTCGGGCGGCGTGTTCAATAAATCAAAATTATTTTTGACACTTACGATTTCCGGGACTTCAATCACATCAAAATTCTGAAATCTCGGAATGGCTAAAATAGCGTCAACTAAAAATTTAAGCGGCGAATTCTCGATTCTAGTCAAATCGGGGAAGGCTAGTAATTTTTTGATTCTTAAGCTTTTGAAGTCATCTTTCTTGTCCAATCTAGACAAAGCCACCGGCGTTTCCGGGTCGCTAATCTTGATATTTTTTCTTTCCAACATAGAAACTGGTTGCGGAGGTGGGAATTGCACCCACTACGTCAAGGTTATGAGCCTTGCATGCAACTGGTACATTTCTCCGCGATTGTATTATAAAGCCAGTTTCAAAAATTTACAAATTACGGCTAAATATGTAAAATATGAACAAGAAATCGCCGGTGTAGCCCTACCTGTCGGCAGGTAGGTCAGTTGGTTAGAGCACAGCACTTTCACCCCGTTGCAAATAATGGCGGAGTAGCTCAATGGTGGAGCAAGGTCTTCATAAGGCCGAGGTTGTGGGTTCGATCCCCACCTCCGCTACAAAAATTTGCAACGGGGCAGGTAAAGCTGCGGTCGCTGGTTCGATCCCAGCCGTCGGCACAAGCCCTTAAATTTTATAAAAATGAAAGAAGCAGTAAAAGCTGGAATAGCTCAAACAGCAAAAGGCCTAATTGGAAAACCCTATAAATACGGCGCGCGGCCGGAAGAAGCGCCGGAATTTTTTGATTGTTCTTCATTTATTCAGTATGTTTTCAAACAAGTCGGCATTGAATTACCGCGCAGCACAATTTTACAAGCCAATGAGGGCATCGCTGTAACACTTGAAGAAATTGAGCCGGGCGATCTACTTTTTTTACACGGTACCAAGGGATTTTATGATGAAAAATTTCCGGGCGGTATTGGCCATGTCGTGCTTTATATCGGCAGTGGCAAAACAATCCACGCCGCTTCCCGTCGCATTCAAGAAAATCCGGAAGTCATAGAAAATGGCCAAGTTGAGGAAAAAGATTTAGATGAAGTAATGGAAAAACTTAGACCGCTTGTGATTATCAAAAGGAATCTATAAAATAAGTTTGGAATTTGATATTTTGCAGCCGTAGCTCAATTTGGTTAGAGCACCGCCCTGTCACGGCGGGGGTTGCCGGTTCAAGTCCGGTCGGCTGCGCAAAACTATGAAAATCACAAAATTTGGACATTGCTGTTTGCTGGTTGAGGAAAACGGCGTGAGGATTTTGACCGATCCCGGGACTTATTCAACACAACAAAATGAAGTAAAAAATATTGATTTTGTGCTTATTACCCACGAACACCAAGACCATTTACACATTGATTCGCTGAAGGCTCTTTTGAAAAATAATCCGCAAGCAAAAGTCATCACCAATAAAAGCGTTGGCGCACTTTTGGAAAAAGAAAATATCGCTTTCAGCGTAGTTGAAGATGGTCAAAATTCTGACGCGAAAGGAGTTTTGATTGAAGGATACGGCAAAAACCACGCTCTTATGCATTCATCAATCCCACCGATTCAAAATACCGGCTATTTTATTGGAAATCGTCTTTTTTATCCGGGCGATGCTCTCACGAACCCCGAAAAAGAAATTGAGATTTTAGCTCTCCCAATTGCAGGACCGTGGATGAAACTTTCTGAAGGAATTGATTACGCCGCTAATCTGAAACCAAAAATTTGTTTTCCCGTCCACGATGGCGGATTAAAATTTATTAGTTCGACAAATAGAATACCACCGCAAATTTTAGAATCGCTTGGAATAAAATTTAAAATTTTGGAAATTGATAAAGAAACTGAATTTAACTAGGACTCCGTGGAATCAATCAAGCCGATTTCTTCAAAAGCTTTTTTGTAAACGCTGATAATTTTTTCCGCCCCGGCGTGAGTAATCTGAAGTCCCGGCTCGATTAAAAGTTTGTGAGCGGTTTCATGGCTCTCATGAATGCCTTTCACATCGGAAAATTGCGACGGAGAAAGTTTTTTAAAACGCTCGTCCGGAAGAAGCCCGCCATAACTCAAAAGAACAAGTAAATGATCAAATAAGTGGTCAGCTTCAATGACGGCGAGTTTTAAATCGCCTTCTTCGCCGCTCTCCAAACGTTTTAAAATCATCTGCCACGCTTTTAAGGAGCGCGGACGGAAAGCCGGTCCCAAGCCCAAAACGTCATTTAATCTCAAGTTGCGCATTTTTTGTGTTTCCCTTATCCCTCTCTTCGCCAAATAAATTATCCCAATCAAAAGCAAAACCGATAAGAAAATTACTATCATTTTCAAGACGTCGGTGTTTTTAGAAAGAAAAACGATTGAGGCCTGCGTCCAGACCTTTGCCGAAGTGGCTGTGTAAGCCAGATTCTCACCGGAAAAGAAATGAGCAAAAAATTTATCAGCGGATTCCATAAATTCTAATTGTTTATTTTTTCGTAATAACTGCCGATTCCTAAAATATCGGCTTCGCGGAAATGTTTGCCTATTAACTGAAAACCGACCGGCAAATTTTTACGCTTGCGCACCGGAATTGAAATTGCCGGCAAACCGGCCAAACTTGCCGGTATTGCAAAAATATCCGACATATACATTGAAAGGGGGTCGGCCGTCTTCTCACCGATTTTAAAAGCGACCGTCGGAGTCATCGGAGTTAAAATAACATCAACGCCGTAAAAAGACGGATCAAACGCTCTATCAAAATCTTCTTTGATTAAACGCCGCACTTCTTGAGCTTTGGTGTAGTAAGCGTCATAATAGCCGGCTGACAAAACAAACGTGCCGAGCAAAATCCGCCGCTCCACTTCTTCGCCAAAACCCCTGCCTCTTTGCTCAAAATAGATACCCTTTAAACTGTCCGCCTTTAAACTCGGCAAACGCGAATAACGAATGCCGTCAAATCTTGCTAAATTAGAACTGGCTTCGGCCGGCACAATAATGTAATAACAAGAAAGCGCGTATTTCGTGTGCGGTAAAGCAATTTCCTTAAATTCAATTTTTAGAGATTTTAAGGAGGCAATTACTGAATCAATTCCCTCCTCCACTTTTTTCTCCAAACCGCCCGCGAAATATTCTTTTGGGAGACCGATTTTTAATTTTTTCACGTTTTCCAAATCAGGATTCAAAAGTTTTTCATCATATTTAGAACTCACACTTGTTGAATCAAATTCATCTTTTCCCGCGATTGCTTCAAATAAAATTGCCGCGTCATCCACCGTTTTCGTGATGGGCCCAATCTGGTCCAAACTTGACGCGAGCGCGATCAAACCGTGGCGGGAAACGGCGCCGTAAGTCGGCCGCAAACCGACAACGCCGCAAAATGCGGCCGGCTGGCGCACAGAACCGCCCGTATCAGAGCCTAAAGCCGCAACGGCCATATTCCCCGCAACCGCAGCCGCGGAGCCGCCCGAAGAGCCGCCCGGCACAAGTTTTTTATCGTGGGGATTTCGCGTGAGCTGGAAAGCGGAATTTTCGGTTGAGGAACCCATAGCAAATTCGTCTAGATTAGTTTTACCCAAAAATACAGCCCCCCCTCCTTTCAATTTTTTAATAACCGTGGCGTCGTAGCTCGCAATATAATTTTCCAGAATTTTTGAAGCGGCGGTCGTTCGCGAACCCTCAATTAAAATATTGTCTTTTATCGCGATTGGGAGACCAGCTAAAAGCGAAAGACTTTCCCCGCGCGCGAGCGCCAGATCAGTTCCCTCGGCTTCTAAAACGGCTTCGTTTTTTAACAGGGTCAAATAAGCGCCGATTTCTTTATTCTCGTTCTCAATATAATTAAAAAAAGCTTGAGTGATTTCTAGGGCAGAGAAATTTTTGTTTAATAAACCTTCGTGAAAATTTCTAATTGTTAGGTCGTGTAAATGCATATTATTCTCCGCCTTCGGCGGAAAAAACCGGAGGGATTTTAAGAAAACTATTTTGTTTTTCAGGGAATTGCGTTCTAGCAAGATTACCATCCAAAATTTTCTCGCTTTCACCGTCATCGCGAAAAACATTTTTTAGGAGTGTGCCGCCAGTCATCGGTAAAACATTTTGAGTGTCTAATTCTTTCAACTCGCTGAAATGACCGAGAATTTTTTCCAAATCATTTAGCAATTTCTCCGTTCTCGCAGGATTGATTTTCATCCGCGCCAATTCTTCTAGATTTTCCAAAATTTTTTTATTGATTGCCGAAGCCATGATTTTATTTTTTGCGTTTCTTCCCTTTTAAATCCTCTAAATCCGCCTCAATTTTTTCAAGTTTCGCTTTAATTTCTTTTAAAATGTCCGCTTCCGTTGCAATTTCGCTCTCTGCTTTCTCAAAAAATTTCCGCTCTTTTTTAAGGCCAGAGATAATAATTTCTTCGCCGATAAAAAAGGAAACAAAAAGGCCGGTCAATAAAAGAATAATAACGCTTAGCACAAAAGAAACGCCGCCGGTCAGAAAAGGAATGGAATCAGCAATAAGCCAAACGCCGCGCCAAAAAAGCACAATTGCCACGCCACCGATAAGCGTATAAATTATCGGCCGCCTGCTTAAGGACTCTCTTACCTTATCTTCCAACTTATCAAAAAAGATCACTATTTTAAATCGCATCAACTCATTTTAACATAACGGAAAACTCCCGCTCGTCAATTATTTTTACGCCTAATTTTTTTGCTTTTTCGTATTTAGAACCGGGCTCGGCGCCGGCAACCACAAAATCGGTCTGCTTGCTTACCGATTCGGAAATCTCACCACCCAACGCGCGAATTTTTGCCTTTGCTTCTTCCCGCGCCATTCCCCCCAAACTGCCAGTTAAAACAAAAATTTTACCTTTAAACTTAGCACTTTTCAATTTAATGCCTTTGCTGTCTAAGATTATGCCCGCTCTTTCCAATTTTTTGAAAAATATTTCATGTTTCGGATTTTCAAAATATCCAAAAATACTCCCGGCAACAGCCGGACCAATATCGGAAATTTCTTGAAGTTCTTCCGCTGTAATCCTGCTGAAAATAGCAAAAAAATCTCTGGGTTTTGAGAGGCGAAAATTGACGCTTAAGGCTTTTTGCGCAAGCAATCTTGAGGTTTCTTCGCCAACATGCAAAATTCCCAAACTATAAATAAAACGTTCAATTGAAATCTTTTTGCGTTCCCCAATTTCCGAGATTATGTTTTCCGCCGATTTTTCGCCGAATCTTTCTAAAACTTCAATATCGCCTTTTTTTAAAGTAAAAATGTCCGCGGCGTCCGCGATAAGCCCTTCATCCAAAAAACGGTCAATGATTTTCGGCCCCAAACCGCGAATATCAAAAGCGGTTCGCGAAACAAAATGGCGCAAAGATTCCCGGTTTCGCGCCCCGCATTTCGGATTAGAACAACGATAAAGGGCTCCTTTATGAATTATTTTTGAATTATCAATCGGGCAACGCTCCGGCATCTTGAATTCTTTTTCCCTGCCCGTTCTCAATTCTTTTAAAACCTTGTTAACTTGTGGAATAACATCGCCAGCGCGGCTCACAACCACGGTGTCGTGAATCCTTACGCCCAATTTTTTAATTTGGTCAAAATTATGCAAAGTCGCGTGGCTAATTTTGACTCCCCCGACTTCAACTGGATTCAAAATGGCAACCGGCGTCAATGACCCAGTTCTACCAATCTGAATTTTTATATCTTTAATAATTGTCGTCGCTTCCCGCGGGGAAAATTTATAAGCGATTGCCGCCCGGGGCGCTTTGCCGATAACGCCCGCCGCCTCAAAAATTTTATTGTCGTTTACAATCACAACAATTCCATCAATTTCATAGTCCAACTTCTCGCGGCGTTTTTCCCAATAATCACGAAATTCAAAAGCTTTTTCTAAAGTTTTTGCCGGTTTATCGTTGGGGTTGGTCTTAAACCCAAGTTTTTTTAACAATTCGTGTTTTTCCTCATGCGTTTTTTTGCCCGTATCACCCACTGCGTCATACATGAATGAATCCAATTTTCGACTGGCTGTAATCTTAGGATCAAGTTGTCTTAAAGAACCCGCCGCCATATTTCTCGGGTTCGCAAAAACCTTATCGCCTTTCTTCTTGTTTTCCCTATTTATCTTTTGAAACTCGCGCTTCGTTATAAAAACTTCGCCTCTTACAACAATGTTTGAAGGGGCTTCCAACTTTAAAGGGATTGCTTCAATTGTTTTTAAATTTTGCGTGATGTCTTCACCGGTTATGCCATCACCGCGCGTTGAGCCCCGGACAAAAACCCCTTCTTCATAAACCAGCTCAACGGCCAACCCGTCTATTTTGAGTTCGGAGTAAAATAGAGGGTCAGTTTTAATCTCGTGACCCAAATAATTTTGAACGCGTTCCAGCCAATCTTTCATATCTTTTTTGGAAAATGCGTCGTTGAATGAAAGCATCGGCATTTCATGCTTGATTTTTTTAAAAATTTTAAGCGGTTCTCCGCCTACACGCTGGGTCGGTGAATCGGAGGTTATAAATTCCGGAAATTTTTCCTCCAAATCAAAGAGCTCTTTTTTTAAAGAGTCGAGCGCCGCCGGTGAAATTAATTCTTTATCTAAAACATGGTAGGCGCGACGATAACGGTCAATTTCCTTTTTTAATTTCTCTATCCGTTCACGGGCTATTCTTTTGTCCATAAATTCATTGGCTCAAAAAACAATTTCCAATGCCCTCACCGCCCTACCCGAGAAACCTTTGGCACGAATAATAACTTCACCGTTCTCGGGATAAAAAACAGTACTGGTTACCGAAACGCCATTTGAAAAAACCGGCGGCTCGGCAAGCGTTGAACTGGCTTTATAAATGTTGTAAGTTTGCCATTCAATTCCGGCGTCAGCGGCAAAAAACGCCTTAGCCGAATTTAAGGCGTCGTTCACCTGTCTGATTTGATAAACCATAAGCAAGCCGGCAAAAGCGGAAACTCCCAAAAGAACGCCGCCGAGCATTAAAACGCTTAAAACCATCACTTGTCCCCTTTGTTTTCGTAATTTCAATTTCATGGTTCAATATCGCTTGGTAAAATTCTCGAACTTATTGTTGTCTGAATATTTAATGGATTAGCGCTAATCCGCGGGTCAGTTGAACCAATCGCCATATGCATCATAATCCGCCAAGGATCATCAGAGGCTTGCGGCGGAATTCTAACGAAACAAAATTTCTTTATAAGAATATTCGAGGCGGTGAGAGTAGAAAAAACGCCCCCATCTTCTTGAAAATCTTTTTGAAAATCAATTGTGTTTTTTTCAATGTTCCATTTATAAGAAACTTTAACGTTGTCTCGCGAACGGTAAAAAGTCAAAATGTTCTCGCATTCCGCGCCTTCATCATAAGAAACAGAAAAATTGTAGCCAGTCCTAATTTCTCGGGCCAATTGCTCAATAACTAAACTGGCATTACTATTCACCGACATAAGATGATTCAAGGTGCGTTGGGTTCTAAGCGCCCGGGCAAAAACGCCGGTTGCCAAAGTGATTGCCACAGAAAAGACTGACATGGCCACAATTAACTCAACCATTGTGAATCCTTCCTTTTTTTTAAAATTTTCTCCTCGCAAAAATCTCATATTCTTATCGCCAATTAAAGAAATGGTCTTCTAGATCAATTCGCTGTGGGCCTTTTTTTGTTAACCACTCCACGGTAGAAACGACTTTAATCTCGTTCTCGTTCTCTGGATTTTCTTCAATATTAATATCCCGCGTGAAACCGGTCGCTTTGCCGCTGGCATAGTTGTAAATACCCTCCTCGTTAACAAGAAGCAAATCCCCGAGATTGTCGTTTCCTAAAGAAGCGGAATCATAACTCACGGCGTATACGCCTTTGGCTATACCATCATTCCACGCCCGCTTATTTGCGTAATTTGTGTCAATCAAATTCTTCACAACCTCTACGCCTTCAACCGCCAAATAAGTCGCGACGAATTTTTGCCCGACATCGCGGTTAAGCGCCAAAGAATTAGAAAGTAAGTTTAAAACGCCAAGTAAACCGACAACAACAATATTGATGGCGATTATTGATTCAACCAATATGCTACCTCGGTTTTTATTTTTTTTCTTGGCGTAAAAAATCATTTTTATTCAGTGCTAATTTGGCCAGCCTCACCAATGGTTACCAGGGCGAAACTCGCGCCTTGAACGGTTTCAATTTTTATTGTAACGGGCAACTCGGCGTTTGAATGAACGCCGAGCTCGGGCGGTATAAACAAAATATTCAAATCATTGGGAATGTCCGTAAATTTTAATCTTTCATCCATCGTAAAGCTTTCCAGCTCTTCGCCGGGGTCATAACTTAAATTTGAATTAGGACTGCCGTCTTCTTTGCGACAGCCAAAAATCGGTTCCGATTCTTCCGGCTGCAAATCCTGAAAAAGGATAAATTGTTTTGAGGCGGTCCCCGAAAAATAAAGGCCGAAAGCGCAAGCGTGCGGATCCTGATTGAATTTTTCAACCGTGAGTGATTTGGCTCTGTTTAAAAAACCGACAATGACCGCTTGTTCCCGAAACAAAACAATCTGTTTTTCGCTTGACCGGTTATAAGAGAGAAACATCGTTGAAAGAACCAAGGAAATCGCAATAGCCACCATTGTCTCAACCAACGTGAACCCCTCACCCTTGGAGGATAAATTACTTTCACAAGATATAATTTGCCAAAGATGCTTGACTTTTGATTTTTTATTTTTCATTGAACCGAACATTGGTTAGTAAAAATGAGTTTCGCAATCCTCCAAGGGTGAGGGGTTATTTTTGAACTTAACAATACTCATTCTCTTTTAATGAAATCCGCGGGGACTGACTCTATTATACTACCAGGTCAGCTTATGCCAAAAAGCTTGAAATACGAATAAGTAATTTGGTAACCGAAAAATAATGTTGAAAAAGCGGCTAAAACAAAAAATGGGGCAAACGGCATTTTGTCGCGCATTTTCTTTCTGCCGGAGAAAATCAGAAACGCTCCGTAAATGCCGCCGAAAATAAAAGATAAAACCACGATCAAGCCGGCATCGGGCCAGCCGAAAAGAAGACCAACCACAAAAGCCATTTTTACATCGCCAAATCCCATTGCTTTCCCGCGACTCAAAAAAACAACCAGCCAAAAAAAGAAAAAAGCGGTGGCGGCGCCGAGTAAATGATTCAAAAATAAATTTTGCGTGGGCGAGAATAAAAGGATATATTGCTTTAGGAAGGAAGTTCCAAAAAGCGGCAAACTTTTACCGGCCCAAAAAAGAAAAAAAATATGGGAACAAGCTAAAATTAATAAAACTTTATTCAGTTCGTCGGGTATCAAATAATGGCGCAAATCAATCGCGGCGATTAAAATCAGTGTTAAGAGTGCCGCGATCCAAACTAGAACCAAGCCATAAAACCATAATGGAGCGTCAAATGGTGGCCGGAAAAAATTTAAGACAAAATAAAATTTACTCAAGAATAAAGGAACGGAAAGGAAAATAATGCCGCTTAATAATTCAATGATGGGGTACTGCAGGGAAAGAGGGTGACGACAATTGCGACACCTCCCGCCTTGAAACAAAAAACTAAAAATCGGAACAAGCTCAAAGAAACGAAGAGTTTTCCCGCAGTAAGGACAATGCGATCGCCCTTCCACGTTTTGATAAGCGAAAATATTTTTCTCCGGCCGATAACGGCAAATCAAAACATTCAAAAAACTGCCGAAAATAAGACCTAAAATAAAAATGAAAGTGTGCGGAAGATACAACAAATTTTAGGGACAGGTGAATTTGTTTCTATCAACAAGATAAAGTTCGTTAGTTGTAAACGCAGTCCGCCCAGTGCTGTCCACGCAATAATATTTAACCCTGATATTCCCCGGTTCTTCCAATTTGGAATTTAATTTTGAGTAGATGATAAAAGCTGACGACGCTCTCTTTATCACTAATTCTCCTCCCTGCTGTTTTATGTCAGTAATTAAGGGCCCGAGCGAGGAATGCCGTTCAATATCTTCTGGTTTCGCGGGAAGAGCATCATAATCACCGTCATTCAATAATTCGGCTATTGTCCGCGCTTGGTTAATTTCCTGAATAATTCTCGCGTCTTTGGCTTTTTCTTTTGACGGCCCAAGCGCCGTAAGAAGCACCGATGAAAGGATACCGATTACGGCAATCACAACAAGCATTTCAATCAAGGTAAAGCCGTTATTTTTTTTATCAAATTGTTTCATATTTTTATTATGGGCAAAGGCCGGTGTCTGACGGCTCGGCGCCTTCTTTTGCTGTGCCTAAGCTGTCAACGCAATAAAAAGAACTATTATTTGAGGGGAGTTGAGAGTAAGCGGCAAAATTCAAATCTCCTTCAGAAAATTTTATTTGAAGGTTGCCGCCGTTCTTTAAAATATCAGCCGCCGCTTTTACCACTTCCGGCTGGGTTTCGTTAAAACTAGCATAACTGCCATCATAAACCGTTTCCGCTATTGCCCTGATTTGGTTAAGTTCTGAAATAATTCTTGCGTCTTTTGCTTTATTTCTTGCTGGCCCCAAAGCGGTCAAAACAGTAGCCGATAAAATGCCGATAATCGCGATTACAACGAGCATTTCAACCAAAGTAAAACCCGCTTTTTTATATTCTCTGTTCATAAATCTCTTTCAAGTATAACATTTATCCTAATTTTAATTAAAAAGCCTGGCTCAAACTATAGAGTGGCGAAAGAATAGAAATAAAAAGCAAGGCGACCAAACCACCTATAAAAAGCATAAGTGCCGGCTGAATCAAGGTGACCAAATTATTAACGACGTCTTCAACTTCGCGACTGTAGAAATCACTGACCTTGCCTAAAAGCTGCTCCAGCCGACCGGTTGTCTCCCCCACGCTCACTAACTGGGCAACGAGCGGCGGGAATTGGGACATTCCGGCAAGGGCTTGCGAAAGCAGTTTGCCCTTTCTGATTTGCTCCGCGGCTTCATGCAATAAATCCTGATAAACAAAATTGCCGATAGTGTGGGCAGAAATTTCAATCGCTTGGGGAATGGTGAGACCGCCTTTAATAAGAACGCGGCTTGATTCGGCAAAACGGGCGATATAAAGTTTTCGGAAAAGAGGGCCGATTACTGGCAATCTCAAACTCAATTCATCAAAAACCATTTTACCTTCGCGCGTTTGAAAATAATTCACCGACATTAAGAAAAAAATAAAAACCAATACGGCTAAAACCCAACCCCATTGTGAAATGAAAACACCGAAACCGAGCAAGATTTTTGTAAAAAACGGCAATTCAATTTGCGCCTCTTCAAAAATTGTCGTAATTTGGGGCAAAACTACCGAAACCATGATAAAAACCACGACGAAAAACAATACAATAACGATTACCGGATAAATCAGCGCGTTCTTAACTTTTGAAATTAAGACTGCCTGTTTTTCAAGATAATCGGCCAAAAAATCTAAAACCTCCGCGAGCCGACCGGTGGCTTCAGCGGCTTTAACCATATTTATGTAAAATTCCGAAAATATGCTTTTGTGGCGGTCTAACGCCTGGGAAAGAGCAAAACCGGCGTTAACGTCGTTTGATATTTCAGAAACCGCTTCTTTCAAAATCGGATTCGAGACCTGGCGATAAAGATTGTTCAAGCTATCGGAGAGCGGCACTTGGGAGGCAAGAAGCGTCGCAAACTGTCGCGTAAAAATCATTAAATCATTTGTCCTTACCTTTTTAAAGAAATCCAAGATTCTGCCGTACCACACTCCTTCCGCTATCGGCTCAACACTCAAAACAAAAAGATCGTGGCCAAGTAAAATACTAAGCGCCCCCTCGCGAGTCGCCGCCTCAATATTGCCAACCTGCAGTTCTCCTTCTTTGGTTCTCGCTTTGTAAGAAAATTTCATAATCGCATTTAGCTTCTTTCTAAAAGTAATCTCAATTCCGCCGGATTTAACGAATAGCCCTCGGCTTCTTCAAGCGAAACTTTGTCTCTTTTGATAAGATTAACCAACGAACGGTTTAAAGATATCATTCCTTCCTGAACGCTCGTCTCAATCACTAAATCAATTTGGTAAATTTTCCTCTCTCTTATCAGATTTCTTATCGCCGCGTTTGTTAACATGATTTCGGTTGCCGGCACCCGTCCGCCACCCAAACGCGGAATGAGCCGTTCTGAAACAATACCGACAAGCGTAGCCGCGAGCTGGGAGGCGACTTGCCCCTGCTGATTCGGCGAAAAGCTGTCAACGATTCGATCAATCGTTTGGGAAGCGGAATTCGTGTGAAGCGTGGAGAAAACGAGATGGCCGGTCTCGGCCGCGGTCATCGCGGTTGCCATTGTTTCCGGATCTCTGATTTCGCCGACCATAATAACATCTGGATCTTGCCTTAAAACTGAACGCAAACCGTCATTAAAAGAAAGCGTGTCAGAGCCAACCTCGCGCTGGGAAATAATGCATCTGTCCTGCGAAAAAATATATTCAATTGGATCTTCAATTGTAATAATGTGGTCGGTGCGCTTATGATTGACCTCGTCTAACATCGCCGCGAGCGTTGTTGACTTACCATGACCGGCCGGGCCGACAATTAAAACAAAGCCTTGATTCAAGCGCGTAAAATCGTGAAGTATCGGCGGCAAACTTAATTCCTCAAGCGTTTTTATCTGGGCCGGAATCAAACGAAACGCGGCGGCCATAAAACCGCGCTGAAGATAAACATTCACCCTGAATCTCGCTTTGTCTTCAAAATTATAAGAAAAATCCAACTGTTTCCGTTCCAAAAAAACATCGTACTGCCCTTTTGTTAAAAGCGCGAGAATAAGTCCCTCGGCATCTTCTTTCGTAAGAATCGTTTCTTTGGTTAAGGGAATAAGTACGCTGTCAATGCGAATGGTCGGCCGACGCCCCACGGCAACATGAAGATCCGAGGCGCTCTGTTTGGCGGTCGTAAGAAGCAATTCGTTTAATTTTTGTTTGTAATCCATTATGATTCTTCTGTTTCCCTTAAAACCTCCTCAATTAAAACTTTTCCTTCAAGCGCTTTAATAATACCATCTTGTCTTAAGGTAATCATGCCCTGTCTTTTCGCCTCTTCCCAAAGTTTGTTCTCGGTAAAACCGGCGTTTATTATCTCCCCCAATTCTTGAGTCATTTTGAAAATTTCAAAAATCGCAATCCGCCCGACAATTCCCCTGCCCTTACAAGTGTTGCAATTTTCCCTGCCGGATCGATGATATATTTTTAAATTGTTTTGGTCGTCCTTAAATTTTTGGATAAATTTCTGTTCCTGATTCGGTAATTTTTCAAGTTCTTCTCTCATAAGCTTTTGAACTTCTAGCGGCGCTTTTTCCTCTTTCCTGCAATCGGGGCAAAGTTGACCGACTAAACGCTGGGCAACCATTAATTTAAGCGCGGAAGGCAGAATGAAAGCCGGTACTCCTAAATCAATCAAACGCGGGATCACCCCGACCGAATTATTCGTATGCAAAGTTGAAAGCATTAGGTGACCTGTAAGGGCGGCGTTTACGGCAAGCGAAGCCGTTTCTTTGTCGCGAATCTCGCCGACTAAAATTATATCCGGGTCCTGCCGTAAAATCTGACGCAAGCCGGAGGCAAAATCATAACCGATGTCGGGTTTCACCTGCGATTGATTCACGCCGTCTATAAAATATTCAACTGGATCTTCCAAACTTACGATATTCACGTTCTCCGAATTTATTTTTTGCATAATCGCATAAAGGGTTGTCGTTTTGCCGGAACCAGTGGGACCGGTCAAAAGAATCATGCCGTAGGGCGCTCTTACCGTTTCATCTAAAATTTTAAAATTGTAATCGCTTAATCCGAGCTCACTAAAACTCTTTAGGCCTGTTCGGGGGTCGAGAACTCTTATCGCCGCTTTCTCGCCGGTCGGCGTAGGAAAGGTGGAAACGCGATAATCGATGTCACGGCCGGAAACAATAGTCCGGAAACGCCCGTCTTGAGGAATGCGATTTTCATCAAGTCGCAACCTTGCGAGCACTTTGACTCGCGAAATAATCGGCTGGCTTAAGGATAAAGGCAAAGAAGCCGCTTCCTGCAACTTGCCATCAATTCTAAAACGTATTCTCAACCGCGAACGTTGCGGTTCTATATGAACGTCCGACGCCAAAATTTCAACCGCCTGTTTTAAGGTTGAAGCGACAATTTTAATAATCGGCGCTTCCTCAACCGTTCTCGCGCCTTCTTCTAAGGCGACTATTCTCTCGTCCCCTTCTGATTTAACTCGCAAATCTTTGACTGCCATCTCAATCTCGGTTTTGTAGGGCGTGTAACGGCGCCAAACCGAACCGAGAACGCTTGGCGCAATAATGTAAACGCCCAAACTTAACCTTTCCCGCTTTGCGATAAACTTCAAGGCCTCTTGCGCCCGCAAATCGTCGGGCCGGAGCATGCCGACGACCAACATATCCTTACTCTTCTCAATAGGCACGAGGCGGTAGTTTTGGGAAATTTCCTTCGGAATGATATTTAAAACGTCGTCGGGAATTAAATTCGGGTCAACTTTTTTAAAAGGCACGTCTAAAAGTTCGCTTTTGACTTTCGCAACTTCTTCTTCATCTAAAAGCCTCTCGGAATAAATCATTTCTTCCGCCGGCCGCTTCAGTAATTCCGCGTCTTTTAGGATTCTCTCGGCTAAGCTTTGTTTCAGCAGTTGCTTCTTTACTAATTCTTTTAATAATTCTTGATCGGTCATTTTATTAGGCGCTGGGCGTTAGGCATTAGGCGCTGGGCGTTAGGCGGATTTTCTAGTGCCTAAAGCCTAACGCCTAAAAACCTATTTTAAAAAGGTTTAAACGGATTGCTTCTTCCCGGCGTTAAATTCGGCACACTTCCGCCGAACTGACGCAACGATTTAAAAACCGGATTGTTCACAACATCTTCGGGATTAAAATTTAACTTGGAAATTCTGTTTAAATCGTTAGCCGACCCCGATGAGACAATATCAATTAACTCTGGTTTTTTAAAAAATAAAAGATAGCTGCCGATAAACAAAACGGCAATCACTACAACCGTAGAAGCAATTACCGATAAATTAGCTGGTTTTTTTTCTTCCTCAACAATTATTGCCATATATTTTTAAAAATTTAAACTACTCTTGATAATACGCCTCGGCCTTTATGGTTAAAATATAGGAATCGGAAGAACCGGACGAACTCGCCGGCGATATCCGAAAATTTTCAATATTTACGACCCTCACGTTCGTTTCAAGAAACCTTAAAAAATTCTTAATTGCGTCATAGGGCCCCTGAAGAATGAGATTCAACTCCAATGTGCCCAACCGTTTTGCGAGAGGCTGTTTCGTCGGTTCAAAGGGCAGGGGGGAAACGGAAAAAGAAACAACGGTAACTTGAGCGTTTTTCGCTATCGCCTGCAACTGATTTAAAATCGCCGTCACATTTTCTTCTCTCGGCATCGCGAGCGAAACAACTTCCTGAAGTTGGGCAATCCCCTGAAACTGATTTATAAGTTTTTGGACCTGCTCCACGGCCGTTTGCTGATTTAGAAAAAGTGTTTCTTTTGAGACAACTAGAGCCCGTTGTTTTCCAATTTTAACCAATTCCGGCCGAATGAAATTGCTATAAACTACTAAAACCGCGATAAAAAATAAAGCGGCGAAACCCATACTTAAAATTCTTTTTGTTGAGGCTTTCATCCCTCACCCTTCAAGGATTGCGAAGCTCACGCAATCTCTTGTTGTTGCTTTTGGACCTTTATTACTTGAAATGTGGTTTTTTGAAATTGACATGGTGTTTTTTGATAAATTACTAATCCTTGAAGGGTGAGGGATTATTGCCTGTAATTGTTAAAAAAATCCTCCCTAAAGGTTAAAATTGCGCCGAAACCGACTTCCGCGCCTTCAAAATTCAACTGCTCCAGAACAACTTTTTCGAGCTCCGGCGCTTTATCAAGTAAACTCAACTGGCCGACAAGCGTTTCCATAGCGTCTGCTTTTCCTTTTAATTCAAGAGTTTTGTCGTCAGCCAAAAAATTCGCTTCATAATAATAAACGGCTGGCAGGGTGTTTCTTTCAAGGAAACTATAAGCATTAGAAGCAAAAAAATGATCGCCTAAAACTTTCTTGAGATTTATAAACTGCGAATAAAAACTTATTAAATTTTGCTGTTCATCCTTGCTTACCTTATTTGTCAAAGCCTCAATTTTCTTATCAAGAACCGAGGCGCGAGAGTTAAGATAAGAAACATAACCGAACTTCAAACCGAAATAAATGAAAATGGAAAAGCCGAGAAGGAAAATGGAAAAAATTAAAAGATGCCACGGTAAACCAACCGGAATCTGCTCGCTTACAAATTGCTCCCTTAAATTATTTTGGCCTTTTAGTGGTTCTGCCATTTTTGGTGATTTATTTATTATTAGAGATAAAATATTTTCGAGCCAGTCCGATCGCCACAGCTAAACTTTTATTCAGATCCTTGACCATCGGTTCCAACTCTACCGGGCGCTCTATCCCTTGAAGAGCGGCGGAAGGAATTACCGGCAAACCTAATTGTTCTGAAAAATATTTTTCAATACCCAAAAGTTTCGCTCCTCCGCCCGCAAACATAAGCCGGTTGACCTTTTTCTCGAAGCGGCGTTCGTAGGTGTCCTTCACATACCTTATTTCTTGTAGTATAACATCTAAAAATGGAAGAATTAATGTTGATAACTCAAACTCACCGCCCTCACCCAAAAGGCCTCTCCGGCGCTTCAATTCTTCAGCTCGGTAAACACTCACGCCTAAACCGCGACTTAGGGCCTGCGTTAAATAAACTCCACCATAATCCGTCTCGCCGTTATATTTCAAAGCGCCATTTTCGCTAACCGCAACGTTTGTGGACTCGGCACCAATATCAACTATAAGCGTAACCGTCTTATCTTGAAATGCCAAAGCCCTGATAAGCGCCATGCTTTCCACTTCCAGAGTCATTAACTTCAATCCCAATGTGCCAAAAATATACCGGTACTTTTTGATTATTTCGTTCGGAATGCCGACTAAAATAATTCGCTGACCTCGCTCGCCTCTCGCGTTTTGAAACTCCTCAATTTTAAACCAATCAATTGAAACCATGTTAATTGGCAACGGGATATACCGACTGGCCTGGAATCCTATTGCTTTCGCAGTTTCCTCTTTTGACAAAAGCGGCATATCCAAAGTCGTCATAAAAACCGCGAAGCTTGGCAAAGAAGCCAAAGCGATTTTAGTTTTCGGCCTCATCTCACGTAAAACAATTTTTAAAAGTCCAATCGCGTCTTTTTCCACTATTTTTAAAGCACTCGTATGAATAACTTGGTTGGGAAGCGAAAGATAATTTTTTGTCTCTAAAATGCCATAGTTTTCAAGCCTTAGCTTGCCTCTCTTTTCCGAAAGTTCCGCGATTTTAACTGAAACCGTTCCAATATCAACTCCCAAAACCGAGCCGGATTTAAAAAAATTGGAGACATCGGAAAAAAAATCGGTAATTCCTAATTTCATCCCGTTAGAAATTTAGACGCCGACCGGTTTCCAAATAACAATGATTGCGTCATTTCCAAATAATTACATTGTAAACGGCTTGTTTCTAAATTTCTAACGGGATTCATCCTCTTTATTTTACCATTTTTAAGGCGGCTTTGCTTGGCCTCGCCATCACCGTTAAAATGAATTGGATGAAGAAATTAGCGGCAATATTTTTAAATATCATCTTCCCGTCAAAATGCGTTGCCTGCGAACAAAAACACAATGGTAAAACCAGCCTTTTAATTTGCGGGGGGTGCTTTGAGAAAATAGAAATAAGCGGGGGGTTTTGCTGCCCCAAATGCGGAAAGCGAATTTATGACTACCGAAAAACCTGCCAGCACGCCCCGCAATTCGCGCTCGCCGCGGCGACTTCTTACAAAAACCCGGCCGTGCGCGAACTCATTCACGCGCTGAAATATCAAAAATTAAAAACTGCTGGCGAGCCGCTCGCGGCAATCTTGAAAATTTATTTAGAAAAAATGACTGGCGACCGAATTAATGATTTTAATAATTTCATAATTATCCCTATCCCCCTCCATCCCAAAAAAGAAAGAGCGCGCGGTTTCAACCAGAACTTGCTTGTCCTCAAAAAACTTTCCGAGATAATTCCCCTGCCGGAAATTGAAAAAAACGCTCTCGGTAAAACCAGAAACACGAGCTCGCAAATTGAACTTGCCGACTACGATAAACGGGCCGAAAACGTCAGCGGCTCTTTCGGAATTCTAAACAAAGAAAAAATAGCCGGTAAAAATATCCTGCTCTTTGACGATGTTTACACCTCGGGCGCGACTATGAAAGAGGCCGCCCGCGTTTTAAAAGAAAACGGCGCGAGAAAAATAATCGGATTTGTAATCGCTAAAGCGTAAAAACTATCGCTCGCGAAAAATCCTGCGCCTTGGCGGACCGCCCGCGCCACCGATTCTTTCCGTCAAACCGCAACTCAAACTGCCGGAATCAAGAACCGTTAAAGAAGCGTCTGAAGGCAAAACACTAAATCTGGCAATTGCTTCTGTGCCTGTCGCCTCACTCGGCACGCCATTATTAAATTGCCAACGCCAATCCCAACCGCTCGGTGGATAAACGCCGCCCGACCTGTCATTGCTTTTATCCCTAAAATTAACTGGCTGGCCAACAGCAATACTCGAGGTCGGCGACCACTCAAAATTAACAAGTGGCGGATAATGCGATAGCGTTGTCGTGCTATTACTCGCAACCCAATCTGACCATTTTTCTCCGTCGCTTGCTCTTACCCGGACAATATAATTCGTGAGCGGCGCGAGATGAGCCAATGGGTCATATAATCTGAAACTTATGTCCGATCCTTCCGAAGTCGTCGCAAAATCTCTGGGGATGAATTCTATTTCCGCTTTTGTCTGCGGACTTTCTTCGGGATCTCTGTAATTCCATTTTACCCGATAGAACGGAGCGTCGGCACACCACAGGCCATCATCAACCGGACCAACCTCAATCAGAACATCTTCTACAAAAGGCATATGATTTTCCGCGGGCGGCACTTCACCCAAAATATCGGCTGATAAATTACATTTAGCGCAAGGCGCGCCGAAAGCCGTCCAGCCAGCCACATCGCCGCCCCAGCCTAGCCCAGAAAATTGCCTCGTGCTTGATGTAAATTCCACGCCGTAATCATTTCCCTTTAACTTCACCCAACCTTCAAACGAACTTTGGCCCGGGAAAAATTTTGAAACTAAAAATCTCCCCCAGCCGCTTAAAAAATTGGCGCTTGAATTAAACTTCGCTTCGCACGGCGCGGACGGACATCCTTCTAAATCGCCTTTGTTGAAAGAAAGCCAACCATAATTTTTTGATGCCCAAGCCGCGCCCGACAAAAGACCTTCGTTATCAATCTGAACGCTGTATTTTGTTGCCACGGCCTCGTCCGAACGGAATTTTATCCAACCCATACCGGCCTCGCCAGCTGAACTCCAACCCAGCCCTTTCAAAACAAGTCGAATGTCCAAATTTAACGGCACAATATTTGAATAAGCGATAACTCCGCCTTTTTCTATTTTCAAACGATATTCATATTTTTTACCAAGCGGCATATTTAAGTCGCGGCATCCGGAATCAGCGGTGCCCGAGCAACCCGACACAGGCATTTCCGTTCCCGTTCCAATCTCTTTTCGTAAAACCGTGTAAGTATTACCGATAACCGCGTCCCAAGCCAGATAGACATTGGTGTTCAAACCAACAGAGTCGGTAAAATAAATCCTGCCCGTTAAATCATTGGCTGACGCCGCGCCTGTTGCAACATCAGCCTCATTTGAATAAGCCGAGCATTGATTGCCACCCTGACAACCCCTAATTTTATAAAAATATCTTCTGCCCTGTTGAACGTCATTATCTTTGAAACTTTCTGAATCGGCCGGACGGGAATATTTCAAAACGTAATTTGAATTGTCGCCAACCGACCACCAAACCTCAAAAGTTGTTTCATTGCCAGCGCCGAACGCGTTGTCCCGCCAGGCAAGGTCTACTTTATTGTCCACGTCTAAATTTGCCGTAAGATTGCTCGGCCGGACCGGCACGACGGCTTCTTCGGAAGAGCCAGAGACAACAATTTGGTCGTCTCTGCAACCGCGATCGCTTTGGTACGCCTTGAGATAGTATTTGTAAGAATAATTCGGATTCAGCCAACTGCCGTTGTCGTTGTCTTCATAACTATCAAAAGGCGACCCGTCAACTCTTTCGGCTGGCACTCTTTGAACTAAAGTAAAATTGCCGTAATTTCTGCCACCGTCCGCTGAAGCCGCCCGCCAAATTTCAAAACCGCCGTAATCATCAAATGATGGCTGAACAATCCCCCTCTCCCAACGAATTAAAATTTTTGAGCCGTCACCGATTCCCTGAACGCGCAAACTTGCCGGCGCGCCGGGCACGGACAATTCATTTGTTATTGCTCCGGCCGAATTTGACCAGCCTGACGCCGCTCCGCCGTCAGCCGGATAAACTTTCACGCGGAAATAATATTGCGTATTCTGATTATAAAAAACATTGCCGCTGTAACCCATATCGCGCAGGAGCCTGGAAGTCGTTATCGCGTTCAAATCACCGCTCCCGCTCACCTGATTGCCGCTTTCGTCCGTGGCGTTAAAGATGAGATTCGGCGAGGTAAATGCGGGGTTTTTTGATGTCTGAATTTCAAGCCTTGAACTGTCTTCGGGAGAATTAAAATTTAAACTTAAACCGCAGGCCGAAATCGCTGAAACGCCATTCAAAACCGGCGCCTGCGCCGCCTTCGTAAACTTAGAGAAACTCAAAACAAGTCCACCGGTAAATAAGGCGATTCCTAAAATTAACAAAACTTTGCGAGACATTGATTTAATTGTAGCAAATTTTAACCGCGCAATTTCCCAAATTCTTCAATTGTTAATTCTGCGTCACGCAATATTTTTTTTATAAGCGATTTATCAATTATTTTGTAGTTCGGGACCGTTATTGATTTTCTGCCCGCGCATCCCAAACGAATATGGCTACCGCGCTGTCTAATCTCACGATAACCAATTTTACTCAAAATATTGATAAGCTGCCTAGCGGAAATATTAGAAAATTTGGGCATAAAACCCGTTAAATAGTGATCGTGTGCAAACTAATTTCCTCTGGCTTGTAATCTTTGAGAATTTTTTGCGTTTTCTTTTCCTCAAGAATTAACGAAATAACTTCCCGGATATTATGCAATGCTTCATCAATTGTTTTGCCCTGTGTATAACATCCTTCGAAAATAGGGCATTCAACAACATAAAAACCGTTTTCCCCCTTCTCGATGATAAGGGGCAACCGGCGGTCATAATGCGAATTTCTCGAATATAACTTAACCATATTTTTATTTTACCGTCTCAAGAATATAAGTCAACCCGTTTTGGTGAATTTAAGAAAACCGGAAACCAAACCGCTTAAAATAATAAACGCTGAAACGAAAACCGAAACTTTACGGGACATTAACTAAATTATAGCAGATTAGAATAAAACATCTTCAGCTAATTTTAATAAGTTTTTGACGTCCGCCGTTCTGCCTGAAAAACGACGAGGCATCTTTTTGAGAGATTTATAAACAATTGGGTCAACTTGTAAACCCCAATTTCCGTTTAAGTTCATCTATTGTTAAAAAATTGCCTTGAGCTCTATTTCTTCTGGCTCTTGCAAGGCTCTTTTTTTCCACCGCTGTAGAACGGAATTCTGGTATAGATTTCATGGTTAATAGCCTCTCGTATTCTTGTCGGGGAATTACGACGAGTTCCGCTCCCCCAGTTAATTTTTTCGGAATGGTAATAGTAGTCACGTTTTTATCATACTGCTTGAAAAATAAAAGTCAAACCAATACACTGGAATTACAACATCCTCACTTTCTCACATATGCGAGAAAGTGAGGAAATAAAAGACGCTATTCTAGAATAGAACGAATTTATGAAGTCGGACTTCGTAAGGTTTAGTATAAATTTTCTATTTTTATCCTTCTCCACTCGTATATCACCCCTGGATAACCTATGTTCCTTACACATATGTAAAGCTCATCATAATTGTCACCAGTCGTAAAACTAATAGAACCTCTATTGTTTGAGCTACAACTATCGGAAGATGTACTAATCTTTATTGGCCCATTAATATTCAACTTCGCTTGGGAACCTGTCGTCCCAATTCTAACATTCCCTGAAGAATCTACAAAAAATTTATCGTTTATATTTAGAGTGCCGTCTATATTTAGAGTGCCGTCTATATTTAGAGTGCCGTTTTGTTCTAGATTAAATTTTGTTTGACCAGAACCATTAACAAAAACTAAATTATTGCTCGAATTTTTTATAGTATAAGTACCAGTTGAAGGAACATAACAACTTGTTGTTTTAGAATTATACTTTCGTGGATTTGATCCTTGAATGTACGCATAATCTGTACAATTAGACACCTGGACGGTTCCGCAAAAGAAAGCATTTTCCTCATCATAATTATTGGTACCGCCGTAACAAGTATCAGCGTTATCCCCAGGATAACCTACGCCACCGCTCCACCCAGAATCCTCTTGGTAAAGTCCATTTACGGGCCTTAAGACAATTGACATGTCATAAGGATTAACGGTTATTGATCCTCCTATATCTAAACCAGCATTAATTTTTGCGTTTCCATTTACATCTAAAGTAGCTTGAGGAGTTCTTGTTTTTATGCCAAGACTTCCTCCATCAATCCAACTTGCACCATTCACGCTAAATCTATTTACCCGATCAGCGGCACCATTGCCGGCAAACATTATAAGAGATTTTTCGCCTGTTGTGTTTATATTTCTAAAAAAGGTAACGGTTGATGACGCCGAACTATTGATAGTCATTGGATTTATATCAAACCGCGTTTCACCACCACTCCCTTTAAAACCGGCCAATGTTACCAAATTAGTGATGCCATCTCGCCCAAGAGCCACACTATCCGATGGGTTATTTAGTCTTACAATCGCGCCGTCATCTGTCCACCCGCCTCCGCTCCCACCACCCGCAGTTGTTTGGAGAGTGCCGTCCGGGAACTTAATTCCATCAACACCTGCTGTACCACCTATCGTCAATTTCGCAGTCGGATTCGTCGTCCCGATGCCGACATTGCCGGTATCTACAATTGTCATTCTTTCCGTAAATGTTCCGGTTACCTTAGTTCCAAAGTGCAATTTCCATCCCGTATTATCGCCCCAAACAATTTGAGCCGCATTGGGAGTTGCACCACTTGCTGAAATATGAAGCTGATTCCCAGCTCCTGTAAGACCAGAAGCTGCATAACCACCAGCTACAGTTAATTTGCCCGCTGGCGCCGTCGTCCCGATACCGACATTTCCGCCATTGTAAAAAATCCCGCCGCTCGTATCATTCCACTGACTCGTGCCGCTGCTTCCGCAACCAGTACAACTCGCGACGGTCAAATGACCGTTCTGACCCAAAGAAGCTTTTACGTCATCAGCAGAATTCAAAAACTCAACCGTTCCATAATTATTCCTGACTTTATAAATATTAGAATCGATTCTGCAAATAACTGGCTGGGAAATATAACCGATAAAATCGCCATTCGCGTCAAAAACCTTAAACCAGTCTGTGTAAGTCCCAGTATAACTGGCACACATATCGTTAAAAGGATTTACTGTGTCGTCGGCTGGCGTCGTATCATCGCCCGGAGAACTTTGATATTGACCGGATGGAGGACCGTATTCATCAACCGCACCGATACCTAAAATAAGAGAATAACTAGGTTGATTATATTCTCCCCCAATTCGCAAATTGCCTTTTACGTCAAACAATGCCTGAGGATCATTTGTACCAACGCCAACCTTTCCGGTATTATAAAAAATATTTGAGGTGCCCGACTGCGGTTGCCACTGCCCCCCACCCGCCGCCGCTTGCCAATTCGCTGAACCGTCCGTGCCGACAGAAGTTAAAACCTTGCCCGCGCTTGGATTGCCACCGGTAATCTTTATTTTTCCGTCAACGGTAAGCGATATTCCGCTCGCATTTGAATTTTTAAAATATCCCGCTGGATCACTGGCATCATTATTTTCTGCCTTGATACCACCACCAGTAGTGGTAATTCTGTATTGGTCGTCAAAAGAAGCCACGCCAGCGCTAACGCGTCCAAAATTTATAGCATTTTGGCCTCCGGCGTCATTCCCGGCTGTGAGGGTGGCTGACAATGTATCAATGATATTACCGGTGCCGCTTCCTGTCTGATCCGCGCCGCATGCTAACTTTGTTCCATTCCAGTAAATTTTTTGAGGTTGATCGGGGTTATCATTAGTACAACTACTGATAGCACTCTTGTCTAAAGACAAATTAACATCACCGCTATCAGCCCCGCCCACAAGACCAGAACCTGATCCGGTTAGAACTGCCCCAATATCGCCGGTGCCGCTACCGCCGGTCACAGAAATAACAATTTTCTTGTCAAAGGCGCTAATGGCAACATTGGGACTGCCCTCGACTATGTTTATACTCGGACCGGTTTGGCCATTTATTGTGGTAATCCCACCACCGGGACCGCTATCACCACCGTCCGTGCCGCAAACAAATTTTGAATTAGTTGAATCCCACCAAATCTTGCCGGTTGTAGCGGTTCCGCAACCTGGCGCTTTATCAACTGCTAATTGCCAAGCACTCGTTCCCTCTCTCGCCATAAGCTTTCCACCATACCAATAGATTTGCCCGGTCGGACTGCCCGCCGCGTTAAACCAAATCCGACCGTTTTCAATCTTTGTTTTAATGGTGTCACCAAAAGAGACGCCGCCTGTTTTGCTTTGATCCAAAGAACTGGTATCAAGCGGCGCGGCCGGCACGCCACCCGGAAAATCTTCGGTTGCGTCCTGCCAAGCGGCGCTGACAAATTGGGCAAAAAACCACAACAATGACGATGACAATAATACGATAACTAGTTTATACGCTAAAGATTTTCTCATATACTTCTCACTATATGTTAGTATAGCAAATTCACAACGCGATTTGCTATAATAATTATAGCAGATTAGTTTTTAAAGATATGAAGAAAACAACAATCATAATTGTTTGCGTTGCCGTTGTAGCGATTGCTTTAATCGCCAGCTTTTATTTCGGCAATAAAAAGGGCAAAGATGAAGGAGTAAAAGCAACGGAGGACAAACTTAATCCGCTGATTAACTTAGCTTTCCCTAAGCCATCTGAAAAAATCACGAATCTTACAGGCGTTATAAAAGCGATTTACGGCGCGACAATTGATTTTGAAATTGCCGACCCGGAAGATTATCTCCCCCACACCGACGGCTCGTCCACAAAAAAAGAAATCCGCGCAATTTCACTTTCAAAAACAACGGAACTTTTTTCCATTACGCTTGACAAGCAAGGCAATCCCAAAACAATTCCGGTAAAACTTTCCGATTTGAAAACCGGCGACACAATCACCGCCTATAGCAACGAAAATATTAGAAACTCAAAAAAATTTGACGCGGTGCGGATAGAATTATTAAAATTCTAATATCTATGTATCTTATACCGACTGTTATTGAAAAGTCCGCCTATGGTGAACGGGCTTACGATATTTATTCGCGGCTCTTGAAAGAGCGGATAATTTTTTTGGGCGGGCCGATTGTTGACCAGGTGGCAAACGCCGTCATCGCCCAGCTTTTATTTTTGGACCACGAGGACCCAAAAAAAGACATCAAACTTTATTTGAACACGCCCGGCGGTTCGGTTACGGCAGGGTTAGCGATTTACGACACAATACAGCACGTCAAATCGCCAGTTTCCACAATCTGCGTCGGTATGGCGGCTTCAATGGGCGCGGTGCTTTTAGCCGCTGGCCAAAAAGGCAAACGTATCGCCCTGCCGAATTCTGAAATTCTTCTCCACCAAGTAATGGGCGGCGTGGAAGGCCAAGCCACTGAAATTGAAATTACCGCGCGACAAATTATAAAAATCAAAGATAAAATTAATCAGATTTTAGCAAAACACACCGGCCAAAAACTGAGCCAAATCGAAAAAGACACAGACCGCGATTTTTATCTCTCCGCCCACGAAGCGAAAGGATACGGACTGATTGACGAAATAATTAAAACGAAGAAATGAAAATGAGAAAGCCCCGATCAAAAGTCGGGGTTATAAATCTATGCAACCATTAGACCGCGGCGTAGAGGAAATAATCGTAAAAGAGCATCTTGAAACGGCTTTAAAATCCGGTCGCAAACTCCGAGTGAAATTTGGTATTGACCCGACTTCGCCTAACCTCCATTTAGGTCACGCGGTTGTTTTGCGGAAACTTCGACAATTCCAAAATCTTGGACACAAAATCGTTTTGATAATCGGCGATTTCACGGCGCAAATTGGCGACCCTTCCGGCCGCTCCGAAACCAGAAAGCCGCTCTCGAAGAAAGAGGTTAAAGACAATATGAAAAATTATCTCTCACAAGCAAGCAAAGTAATTGACGTAAAAAAAGCGGAAATCCATTACAACGGCGAATGGCACAAAAAAGAAGGATTAAAAGCCCTTTTAGGGCTTTCCCAATCGGTGAGCGTCCAACAAATTCTGGAACGAGCCGATTTTCAGAAACGGCTAGACGAAAAAAAGGAAATCACCATGCTTGAAACAATGTATCCCCTGCTTCAGGGCTACGATTCGGTAAAAATCAAAGCCGATTTGGAAATCGGCGGCACTGACCAGAAATTTAACCTGCTTATGGGGCGGCGCGTTCAAAGGCATTTTAATATGGTCGAGCAAGATATAATCACGGTGCCGCTTTTGGAAGGCACGGATGGCATTCGCAAAATGAGTAAAAGTTACGGGAATTACATCTCTTTAACCGAGGAACCAAACCAAATGTTCGGGAAAATAATGTCCGTTCCCGACAACTTGATTGAAAAATATTTCCTACTGCTCACCGATATTGAACCGCCGGAAAATCTCGGCCCATACGAATCAAAAATGCTTCTCGCCGAAACTATCATAAAAAATTTCCATAACGAAAATACCGCCAAAAAAGCTGAAGATGAGTTTATCAAGGTTTTCTCAAAAAAAGAACTGCCGGAAAACCTGCCAGCATTAAAACTTACAAATTATAACTTGGGACTCGCGGACTTGCTGATTGCCGCTGGGATTGAAAGCAAAAGCGAAGCGCGGCGATTAATCACCCAAAACGCGGTTGAAATAAACGGCGCCGTGAAAACAAACCCTGAAGAAAATTTATTCCTTCACAAAGGAGACATTCTCAAAATCGGCAAAAAGAGATTTTATAAGATTTCTTAAACTTCTAATTAGAGCCCCTGACTCTTTGGGTGCCGTGCGCGCTCTATTAGTTCGTTCCGCAACTGTTCCGCCGTTTCTTTGGACAGACCGAACAACCGTCCTTCTGCCATAATGTAGCCGCTCGCGCCCGCCGTTTGTATCTGTAAATCGGATAAGCCCAAAATACGAGCAACGAATCCCCGATAAATATCAACGTTTTGTATCCGATCGTAAGGAATTGTTACGTAGGTTTTTCTGATTATCCCCGATTCTTTTCTAAAACCGGTTTCTGTCAATTCATAACGAAAGAAACGATAGGATAACGCGCCGGTAATAATAGAAAGGACAATTATCGCAAGAACATATATTAATAAATTAATCGGGGAAGAAAAAACGCCCAGACCGGTATCTCCATTTTTTGAAGCTATATACCTCAACAGAAAAAAAGCGAGGAATCCCGTCAAAAACCAACTAAAAAAATATCGGGTCGAAAACAACCAAATTGCTTTAGGATCAAGTTTTTTCATAGTATTATTCTAGCATATTAAATATTTGTGCGGGTAGCGGTAATCCCCGCCTGCGCGCCACTTCGGCGGGCAGGGAAACCGCGTCTTCTCATTGGTGCGAGATACCGGGATTGAACCGGTGCCATGACATTGGCAATGTCACGTACTACCACTATACTAAACCCTGCAAAACTTTTTATTTTTAAGCAAATATTCTTTTTTGCAAATTCCGTAAAAGCGCGAGCACTAAAACTTTTCTATATTTTTTAACGTAATAAAAAGGAACTTCATGATTTCTGATATAATTAATAAGAGATGAGAAAAATCATAACAAAAATAAGAAAAAATCGGAAACTTTTTTTGGGTTCTGGCTTCCTTCTTTCTGGAGGTTTTGGGTTAAGTATGATTTTTGGATACTTAACCGCCAAACTTATTGCTGGTTCAAAAACGAATGAAAGAGGGCGCTTCCCATCAATTGCCTTTAACTTTAAAAAATACCGCGTTCACTTGCATCATTGGTTGGTTTTTTTGGCCGCTTTAACTATTTCAACCTATATTAATTTTGTTATTTTTAACCCGAGCGTTTTTTACGGTTTTTTTAGCGGCATTATTTATCAAGGAGTTTCTCATTACGACGACTGGTTGAAAATAGTTTCCAAAGATAAAATAAACCGGGTATAAAAACTAAATCTCCTTTTGACCGACTTTTTGGTTGGTGGCGCTTTGCGCCGTCCGTTTGTATCCACCGAAAAAATCGTTGAGTTCCTTATTGGTGCGGGTAGCGGTAATCGAAACCGCGTCTTCTCGTTGGCAACGAGATGTTCTGCCACTAAACCATACCCGCTTTATAACCTATTCTACAAAATAAACAGAAAAATTCAATCTTTTTTAGAAATCTGCTATTATTGGTTCATGAAAAAGAATTCCAAAATTATAATTTGGTTGGTCCTCGCGTTAATCATCGGGATCGTGATTTGGGCGCTCACAAACCGCAAAAGCGAACCCAGTCGGCTTGACGGATTTGCCTCGTGCCTTAAAGAAAAAAGCGCGACATTTTACGGCACCTTCTGGTGCTCATACTGCCAAAATCAAAAGAAAATGTTCGGCAAATCGCAAAAATTTCTGCCTTATGTTGAGTGCTCAACGCCAAACGGCAATGGCCAAATCGCGCTTTGCACGGAAAGAAACATCACCGGCTATCCGACTTGGGAATTTTCGGACGGTAGCCGAGAATCCGGAGTGATCTCCTTAGAAAAACTAGCCGAAAAAACTGGCTGTCTCCTGCCCTGAATCGCCACAAATAAAATGGATATAGAATTGCTTAATCATGTTCTTGCTGTATTCACCGCGGCGAGCCAAGTTCTCCTCGCTCTCGGAATTGTTTTGATGTTTTTCCCAAAACTAAGAAATTGGATAATTAACGCGCTTGGAGAAAAGGGGTTGCTACTCGCCTTTCTCGTTTCAATTTTCGCGGTCGCTTTAAGCTTATTTTATTCGGAAATAGCCAATTTTGAACCCTGCAAACTCTGCTGGTTTCAGCGAATTTTTATGTATCCACAAATAATTCTCTTGGGGATAGCATTGATAAAAAAAGATTTTAAAGTGGTTAACTACGCCCTGCCCCTTGCCGTAATTGGCTCACTTTTTGCTATCTACCACATCTACATCTTTTACGGCGGCGAATCAACTTTCCCCTGCAGTGCCATTAGCCTAAGCGGGGCCTGCACAAAACGATACGTTTTTGAATTAGGCTATATAACAATCCCCCTAATGTCTTTAACTTCTTTTTTGCTTTTGATTTTTTCCCTTACAATCCAAAAGCTTTACAACAAAAAAACCAGTTTGTGATGTCCCCTCGAGAGGAATCGAACCTCTATCACAAGATCCGCAATCTTGCGTCCTGTCCGTTGAACGACGAGGGGAATTATAATTTCAACCACTCCGAAATTATATCAATTAATGACTCTTGGTGTTCAACCTCCGGCAATTTTTCCCGTAAAAAACTTTTTGCCTGAACCGCCAACTTTGAATCAATCGGCAAGCGCAAATAAGGATTGACCAGTGCTTTTTTCTTCAAAATCAGCTCGTCCAAGCGCCCCGGCCTTTCGCGAACGGAAAAATTTTCAAAATCTTTGTATTCACAAGAAACCCTCTCGCCTATTTTCACTTTATCATTAGTTAAACTGAATTCAAAAATCTCCGGCCGTTTTTTTCCAAGAGATAAAATAATTAAACCGGCTAAAATTATAAAAAGCGCGAAGAAAAAATTTTTCTGCCACAAAGCGATTATAATTAACGCTATGCAAATCCCGCCGAGCGCCCAATACCAACCGACGCCCTTCTGCGCGTATTCATATTCCGCCGCCCGCCAATTTATTTCTTTTTTAATTTCCGCCATTTTTATTTATTGAATTGTTTGTTTTATGTGCTCCCATCGGGATTTGAACCCGAGTTTCCGCCGTGAAAGGGCAGCGTCCTAGACCGGACTAGACGATAAGAGCGTTGCTCTAAATTCTTTTCCCGCAAAAAACCGCAAACAAAGAATTTATGCGGAGGCGGGAGGATTCGAACCTCCGGTCCGGTTTCCCGAACAACATCTTAGCAGGATGCTGCTTTAAACCGCTCAGCCACGCCTCCACACTAGATTGAGCTTGATTCAATTTATCCTTGTTTTTATATCATTTTTCTGTTAATTTTACAAACATGACCGAAAAACGTCCGCCAATCGTCGTTATCATGGGGCATGTTGACCACGGCAAAACCACGCTTCTTGACTACATCCGTAAAACTAATGTGGTGACAAGGGAAGCTGGCGGCATAACCCAATCTATCGGCGCTTACGAAATTGAGCACGGCGGCAAAAAGGTAACTTTCATTGATACGCCCGGCCACGAGGCCTTTTCCAAAATGCGGGCGCATGGCGCGCTCGCGGCTGACCTCGCAATTCTTGTTGTTGGGGCCGATGACGGCGTAAAACCCCAAACAAAAGAAGCGCTGAAATTCATTAAGGAAGCGAAAATTCCTTTCATCGTCGCCATCAATAAAATTGACAAGCAGAATGCCGACATTGAAAAAGCCAAACAAGACCTCGCGCAAAACGAAATCTTTCTTGAGGGTTATGGCGGCAATGTTTCCTGGCAAGCTATTTCCGCCAAAACCGGCGAGGGCATAAACGAACTTCTAGACCTCGTGATTCTAGCAACCGAACTTGAGAATTTAACTTACACAAAAAATCAAGAAGGCGCGGGTTTTATTTTAAGCAGCCGACGGGACTCAAAACGGGGCGTTCTCGCCGTGGGCGTCTTGAAAAACGGCGCACTAGGAATAAACCAATTAATCGCGACAGAAACCGCAAAAGGCAAAATAAAAATTTTGGAAGATTTCGCCGGTAAAAATGTTAAACATTTGGAACCGAGCGCGCCGGCTTTAATTTTAGGCTTTGAAAATCTGCCCCAAATCGGTGAAGAATTTTTGTCCGGCCCCAACGCTTTAAAAATCCATAAAACCAAAAATGAAATTAAAGATTTAAAAATTAACAAGGGCGACGAAAAAGAAAATCAGAACACGATCAATCTTATTTTAAAAACCTACGAAGTCGGTTCATTGGCGGCGTTAAAAAATATCATCGCGAAAATCGGGTTAGAACTGCCACTTAAAATCGTTCAAGCTTCCGTCGGCGACATTTATGAGAACGACATCAAATTCGCCATCAGCACAAACTCAATAATTATCGGGTTCAAAGTTAAAATAGATAAAGCGGCATCTAATCTCTCCAAGGCCCAAAAAATAACCATAATGAATTCGGAAATTATTTATGAGCTTGAAAAAGAATTGAAAGAATACGGCGAAAAACTCACGCTTAAAGAAGCAAGAGCGATGGAAATTTTGGCGGTTTTCGGCGAAGCGAAAGGTATAGAAAGAGTGGTTGGCGGCCGTGTACTCATTGGTCCCATAAAAAATCAGGAAACCTTTGAAGTCTGGCGGGGCCAAAAACGAATCGGCGAAGGGAAAATCTTAAACCTGCAATCGCAAAGAAAAGACGTCGCCGAAGCGGAAACCGACACCGAAGCTGGACTCCTCGTTGAAAGCCAAGAATCAATCAAAGTGAAAGACCGGTTAGTATTTGCGAACTAATTCCTAATTATCTTTCTCAATGCGCCCTTACAGAAATTTAAAAATCGCGAGCTTAATTGAACGGGAACTAAGCCAACTTTTGCTCAAAAATCTGGATCTAGAAGGAGCCATCATTACTATCATTGGGGTTGAAGTTTCGGAAGATTTATTGCAAGCTAAAGTGAAAGTTGGCATTCTTCCGGAGTCAAAAACGGGAGAAGTTTTTGCTTTACTGACAAACCGAAGGGGAGAACTCCAACACAAGCTCCTTAGAAAAATGAACATTAAGCCGATGCCGCAGATAAAATTTGTCATGGCTACGCCAGATCTCGCGAAGCGAGAAGATTAACGCTAACGGCGCGGTGGCCAAGTGGTAAGGCAAGGGTCTGTCCCACTACGCGGGATCTCGTCTGGCTACGCCAGATCTCGCAAAGCGACGACGAAGCGAGACAAAACTCTTATGTATTTTGTTTATTTTTTGAAAAGCACAAAAAATAATGATTTGTATATCGGTTCAACGGAAGATTTAGAAAAACGTTTATTTCTACACAATTCCGGTAAAGTTAAATCCACGAAACCATATCGTCCTTGGAAATTATTGGGATATGAAAAATTCGTAACCAGGAATATGGCGGTTCAACAGGAACGATTCTTGAAAAATCATCAACAAAAGGAGATACTGAAACGAAAGTATTTGGCCGAGTAGCCAAGTGGTAAGGCAAGGGTCTGCAAAACCCTTATACAGGGGTTCAATTCCCCTCTCGGCCTCAATGGGGCAATTTAGCGGTCTGTCTCGCCAGGCGGGATCTCGTCTGGCTACGCCAGATCTCGCAAAGCGACGACGAAGCGAGACAAAACTTCTATTCGCGGGTGCAAGTCCCGCCGTGGCCTCTAGAAAGCTCGGGTGGCGGAACGGTTTACGCAGAGGACTTAAAATCCTCGACCCGAAAGGGTTTGTGGGTTCGAATCCCACCCCGAGCACCAAAATCAAACTTTCAGATTTTTTTGAGAATTGAAACGCCCGGCGTTTGTGATATAATTTTCCGAATGCCCGAGAACAAATCCGTAATCGACCTCATTGACCCCAAGGACTATAGCCACGCCGTTCATCTCTTGAGAAATTTTTTCATAAAGAAAGGTTTTCTTGATGTTCCAGTCCAGCATCGGTTAAGCATCTTAGCCGCCTGTGAAGATCCCCGCACAATCGGGGAATTTCATTACGCGGGAAATGTTTGGCCCCTGCCGCAAACCGGCCAGATGTGGCTTGAATACGAATTGCTTAAAAATCCCGAAGCGCCGGGATTTTTTTGTATCAGCACGAGTTATCGTAACGAACCCCATCCCGTTCCGGGCCGCCACAATCTTATCTTTCCGATATTTGAATTTGAAACCCACGGCACGATAGATGATTTAATGAAACTTGAAAAAGAACTGCTAGAATTTTTGGGCTTTGGCAAGCCCGAAAATTATAAGGAATTGGAATACAAAAACGCGGCGCGCGATTTGGGGGTGGTGGAATTGACCGGCGAACACGAAAAGATTTTGGCCGATAAATTCGGACCGGTTATTTTTTTGAAAAATTTTCCCGAGCTAACCTCACCTTTCTGGAACATGAGAAGAACAACGGACGGCTATTCTAATAAAATAGATGTTCTTCTTTACGGCATTGAAACAATCGGCTCAGCGGAGAGAAGCATTGACCCCGAGGAAATGCGCCATCGCTTTGAAACAATTAGCGGCGGTTTGTATGCGGAAATTCTCTACGCTAGATTCGGCCGCGCCCGAGTTGAAAAAGAACTTGATGAATTTCTAAGCAATAAATTCATTGAACGTTGCGGCGGCGGAATCGGAATGACGCGGATAATTAGGGCTTTAAAACTTTTAAAATAACTTTTAGATTTTTTAGGAGACCCCAATTTTCAAGACTGGTACCCACCGTTCGACGCAACCCACCAAAAAAATTTAAATTTTTTTGGTGTTTATTGGAAAAAGTCAGAACTCATTTCTCGGAGAACCTCATCGAGCCTGAGGCTCTCAGAGCCGAATGGCCTGGAACCTAATGCGGGCGGGTTTCTGACTGGGGGTTTTCGGAAAGGCGGCGGCTAACCATAATTACTTCTCATAAGCTCTCCTTCTCAAGAAGATATGCTCTTGGGCTCCCACAACCACTAATCCTACCACCAAGATAATCAATCTTGCATAAGTAGCTATAGCTATACCTTTTGTACCCATATCACCAATATAGCTGTAAGCCGCCTTAGCCGTAGTGCCCAACAAAATAGGTAAAATAAATCTCTTAATTCCAATGGGTCCAGTGGCTACTACGTAAGTCAATTCATCGTCAGGAGTGAAGGGCAAAACATAGACTATTAATAATGTAATCGGACCAACTTTTTGAGTAAGCTGATCAAAGCGGTTGTAAAAGCTAGGCGAAACAACTCTTTGGAGTAATGGACGTCCATATTTTCTTACCAAAAATACTATCAAGAACAATCCAAGAGAGGTTGCAAGGAAGTTTATAATGAAACCGACATGCCCACCGAAAATATAACCTGAGGCAATAAGTATGGCTGTATTAAAAAGTGGTGTTAGTGTTACATAAACTATTTCAATCAAGAGGTAAATCACCATTCCTAGTTCTCCGCTGCTCTTAACAATTGTTTGCAAACTCTCTCTATCAACATATTTATTGAAAACAATTGCTGCAACGAACATTAAAACAACATAAACACTCAAAGTGATTATGCTTTTTAATTTTCCCCTGTCATGAATTATTTTGTTTATCACATTCATTTTCTTCGGCAAATCAACTTTTTTGGACCTACGGGGAATCGAACCCCGATCTCTCGGATGTCCCCGAAAAACAAGAAGCAAAGCGACTATGTTTTTCGCGATCCCGCGATAATGAGCGCAGGATTTCGATAACTTTGGTGGACCCTAGGAGAATCGAACTCCTATCTTCCGGATGCAAACCGGATGCTCTACCACTAAGCTAAGGGCCCACCAAAGTTATCGAAATTTCATAACTTTAATAAAATTTATTGCTTCTTGTTCACGGGATCGCGCAAAATATAATCGCTGCGCTCATTATTTTGCGGGACAAACCGAGTGCTCTGCCACTAAGCTATAGGCCCTGTACTTCTATACCAAAGTGCGCCCATGAAGGATCGAACTTCAGACCTCTTCGATGTCAACGAAGCGCTCTACCACTGAGCTATGGGCGCGATAGAAGCAGTATAAAAATAACAAAACTTTACTCTAACCGCAACTTATCATATAAATTATAAATGCCCTCGTAGTTCAATGGATAGAACTGCGCACTCCTAACGCGCGGATAGAGGTCCGATTCCTCTCGGGGGCAATGCAAAGGAAGCGTGGCAGAGTGGTCTAATGCGCCGTACTCGAAATACGGTTGGGGGAAACCCCTCGGAGGTTCAAATCCTCCCGCTTCCGCCAAAATAAATTACTTAATCCCCCCTGCTTTTCGGCGTTGGCCAAAAACCCAAGCGGAATTTTCCACCGAGCATTAAGCGCGTCTGCGCCTCAAGCGCCGGTATGCCGCTCCAAAAAATTAAAAGCACCGGCACAAGCGCCCATTGCAAAAGATAAACCAAATAATGCCTTTTTTTGAACCACGGCGGTTTCGGCGGCAAAAAAGTCAAACTTAAAATAGCGGAAGCGGCGATAAAAATAACCGAGAAATTTAAAATAAGACTCATCATGCTCGGCAAATTGAAAGATAAAATCGTGGAATTAAAATAATAACCGCCTAAAATCAAGGGCAGCCACGAAAAAAGAAAAAGCAAAAACGGCGCTGTCGCCCAGGAATGAAAACTCTCAACAAAAATATAAGTCCAAAAAAATTTCTTGCGGAAAGGAATTTTTTTGTTCCGGACAAAACCATCTAACATGTAAGGGATGTTTTCCGAACCCCAACCCCACCGTCTTTGCTGTTTATAAAGATTTTTCGCGGTTTCCCAAAAAGTCGGCGCGGCAATTGCATCCATTGAAACGGAGTAATGAAGCGGCTCAACTACCCAATCACCGTCATAATGAAGAAAAAATTTCCAAAAAATCAGCGAATCTTCCGAAACTAAATCTCTATCCCAAAAATCAACTTCAACGAGTGCCTTAAAAGGCATTGCTTGGGAAGTAAAAGTACTAAGTTGTTCAAAACGCGATTGTTGCATCAGCTGCCAAAAAGTCGGAAAAAATGACATCACGCGAGAAATTATTGAGGCCTCATACACATTATTCAAAAAAAACGGCGTCGGCTGAAAACTGGAGCGCTGGGGACGCTCGCAGTTCAAAAAAACATAAGCGAGCCGTCCGAAATATTCAGGCATAATTTGTGTATCTATATCAAAAACGGAAACAACAATATGCTCGTAATCTAAACCGAGCGGGTCAATAATTTTTAACTTAACTTCCCGCGCCGCCCAAGTTTCGTTGGAACCTTTACCTGGAATTTCACCGATAAGCCCCGCCGGATGGACGGTTACTAAAAATTTAAAGAATTTATCCCCGAAATCTTTTTCAATTTGTTTTGCCACTTCCCGACCCTTTTCACCGGCGTTTTCTTCAGTCGCCAAAACCGCGATTATTTTTTCCATCGGGTAATTCGCGGCGATTAATTTTTGGAAAGTTTGCTCCGCCACGCCATACGGCTCTTTGTACATCGGTAAAATCACCAAATGATAAATTTTTTCTTTGGCATCGCCAATTTCTTGAAGCCAATTAACTTTTAAATTCTTCCGTAATTTATAAAAAGATGAGCGGAGATGAAAATGTAAATAAAAAAGCTTCAAAATCCAGTAAAAAGCGTAAAGAATAAAAAAGACCGAGGTGATTTTCGGCAATTTCCAAGCGAGGAGAATAATCAAAACAAAAGTCAGCCAGACGGTGAGTCCCGGCAAAATTTCAAAAATTCTGTAAAACCGGCTTTTAGTAGACGTATTCATCAACTAATAAACCCTGCTTGTCAAAAAGCCAGAGACGATCATGCTCGGAGTCAAACGGAATATTTTTATTAAGCCAAACGCGCCATTCGTTTGACAAAAAATCCCTATCGCCGCTTGAGCTCTCAAAACAGCGGCCGTAATTTAACTTGTCCAAAAAAGCGCGACAAGCCGGTTCGCCAAGCACGTAGGGCTGGTTCAAATCGCTGTCTTTGGGCGAATCACACGACCAAAACGAAAGAATTAAATTTTGACAATTACCGGAAAAACCGACAATTTCACTTCTGTTGATTGACGGGCAACTACTGGGCAGCTCCGGCTTGAATTTATACAAATCATTTAGATAACCAACGCATTTATTTAAACGCAGATTTCTGCCTAATGGACTTGCTGAATTATAAATGGAAACGTAATTGCTCGCCCCAAAAATAATATCCGACTCCTGCCAAGAAGTGGAAGGATTAAAGAAATTGATTCCTGTGGGAATCGTAATCTCGCCTTTATTTGCCTTAATTCGCCAACCAGAAATATTAATCCCCTCTTGGAGCGAATAACCGGCCTGAACGGATATTTGATTCACGACTTTCACGTTTCCGGAATAATCGCGGCCAATTGAATTTATCCGAACTTTTCCATAATACGGAGAAAGCTGTTCTATTTTAAAACCTGTTGGCGGCTTGATATCTGACTTTAAAGAATCATTTCCGGAATTGGAGGATTGCGATTGGTTGTAATTATTATTTAAGTGTGACGGGGAAACGCTACCGGACGAGGAAGTCGGATACGAACCAAGAATACTTATTTTTACGCCCTTGAAAAGCCCAAAAATAGAATTAAAACCACCATTTTTGAATATCTGAATAGAAATGCCATAAAGTATCCCGCCAATAATAATGATAACTATCGGTCCCAAATAGCGGTTCATAATTGCTTATTTTACACTTAAGACGAAGTTAATCAACCGATTAGGAATAAACACAACTTTTTTTATTTTCTGATTTTGAAGGAATTTATTAACATTTACATTTTGTTTTGCCAAATCCTCCGCCGATTTTTGCGTGATGCCTTTTGCCGTCAAAACGCTCCCCCGATGCTTACCGTTAATTTGAATCACCAATTCAAAAGTCGTTTCCTTAATTAATTTATCGTCGTGCTCTGGCCATTTTTCTTTATGGATAGAATTTTTGTGGCCCAAAATATACCACAATTCTTCCGTGAGGTGCGGCGCGAACGGCGCGAGAAGTTTCAAAAAAATTTCATATTGCTCCTTGACTGCTCCGGTTTCTTCTAATTTATTCAATAAAATCATTAGCGCGCTAACCGCGGTATTATAATGCAGGTTTTCTATATCTTCGGTAACCTTCTTGATCGTTTGGTGCAACAATTTATTAAATTCTTTTGGGATTTGTTCGGAAATTCCTAGTTGCCACATTCTTTCTAAAAATCGGGAGGTTCCCAAAATTCCCGCGTCGCGAAAATCGCCGCCTTGTTCAAACGGCGCCAAAAACATTAAATACATTCTCAAAGCATCGGCGCCAAATTCCTTAATGTAAAAATCAGGATTTATAACATTCCCCTTTGACTTGGACATCTTCACGCCCTCTTTTATAAGTAAACCGTGGGCGCGGAATTTTTTAAACGGCTCGTCAAAATTGAGCAAATCGGCCTCTTCAAGCGCCATCGCTAGAAAACGCACATACAAAAGATGGAGCACCGAGTGTTCCGCCCCACCGATATACATATCCACTGGCAACCATTTTTTTGTAATTTCTTTATTCCAAGGCGCTTTCTTTTCTTTTGCGCTTGGATAACGTAAATAATACCAAGCTGAATCTAAAAACGTATCGGAAACATCGGTTTCTCTTCTCGCCTTTCCGCCGCACTTTGGGCATTTCGTTTCGTAAAAAGACTTAACCGAAGCAAGTGGTGATTTCCCCGTTCCGGTCGGCCGGAAATTTTTAACGAGTGGCAACTTAACTGGTAAATCTTTTTCCGCCACTGGCTGCCAATCGCATTTTTCACAATAAATCATCGGAATTGGCGCGCCCCAATACCTTTGGCGCGAAACGAGCCAATCGCGAAGGTGATATTGAACAGTTTTTCTGCCGTCGGTTTTTTTAATTGCATCGTCCATATCAATAAGTGGTGCATTGCTTATCGGCAATCTGAACTTTTTTGCAAATTCCCTATCCCGTTCGTCGTGCGCCGGTACCGCCATAATCGCGCCCGTGCCATACGAACCCAAAACATAATCCGCGACCCAAATCGGAATTTCTTCTTTTGTGGCCGGATTTATTGCTTTTACGCCTTTTAATTCAACGCCTATTTTTTCCTTTCCTTCCGAAACTCTTTCTGTTTCCGATTTATTTTTTGTTTGAATAATATATTTCTGGGCTTCCAACCAATTTTTAATTTCCGATTTTGAATTTTCAACAAACGGATGCTCCGGCGCCAAAACCAAATAAGTCGCGCCGAAAATAGTGTCCGGCCGAGTCGTAAACACTTCAATTGAAAATTGAGAATTGCCTGCCTGCCGGCGAGGCAGGGAAATTGGAAATTTTATTAATGCTCCTTCCGATTTTCCTATCCAGTTCCTTTGCGCGATTTTCACTCTCTCTGACCAATCAAGCATATTAAGATTTTTTAATAATTTTTCCGCGTATTCTGTGATTTTAAAGAACCACTGCTCAAGTTCCTTTTTTATTACCTCCGCACTACAACGCTCGCACTTGTCCGAAATAACTTGCTCATCCGCTAAAACAGTTTTGCAAGACGGGCACCAATTCACCGATGCTTTTTTCCGGTAAGCGAGCCCCTGCTTAAACATCTGGACAAAAATCCACTGCGTCCATTTGTAATATTCCGAGTCGTAAGTTTCCAATTTTTCATCCCAGGCAAAACCGTTGCCAATTGCCTCAAGCTGTTTATAAAATCGCTTCTTGGAAATTTTCGCCTGCTCCATTGGATGCGCCCCAATTTTCAAAGCGTAATTTTCAGAATGAATCCCGAAACCATCAAGACCAATCGGTTCAAACACATCGTACCCTTGCATTCGCTTAAAGCGCCCATAAATATCGCTCCCCACGAAAGCGTACATATTTCCGACATGCAACCCCTCGGCCGAAGGATACGGAAACATCATTAAGTTATAAAACGGCTTCTCGGCTTTCTTTAAATCCGGCTCGTAGACTTTCTTTTCGCGCCAAATTTTCTGCCACTTTTCTTCGATTTTTCCGAAATTATATTTGCCCATTTTTTATTATCTGATATGCTGATTTTAGCTCAAAAAATGAGGAAAACAAAATGAAATACAACAAACTTGTAAGAGATAGAATTCCAGAAATCATAAAAGAAAAAGGCGGAAATCCCGTAACTCATATTGCCGACGATGCTGAATACTGGACGAAACTCAAGGAAAAACTTACCGAAGAGGTCAAAGAATTTTTAGAAAGCGAAACCGAAGAAGAATTGGCGGATATTGAAGAGGTTCTGAAGACAATTTACGAATATAGAAATATTGATCCGGCAAAAATTGAAGCTCTAAGAAAGAAAAAATCAGAAGAACGAGGCGGATTTAAAAATAAAATAATTCTTGATGAAAGTTAAAGAGTAAAAATCCTTTTCGCGTTTTCCAAAATCCGCTCCCGCATTTCCTCAAATTCCACTTCTTTAATTTCCGCTAATTTTTTTACGACTTCAATTACATACACTGGTTCGTTGCGTTTGCCGCGGTAAGGCGCGGGCGCGACATACGGCGCGTCGGTTTCGCTTAAAATCCTGTCAGCAGGGATAAATTTTATAACTTCGTCGTAGTCGCGGGTAAAGGTAATCACGCCGCCGAATGTGAAAGAAAAACCTAAGTCCAAAAGTTTACGGGCATCATCTTTTGTGCCAGAAAAGAAATGTACGATACCTACATTAGTTTGTAGTTTGCAGTGAGTAGTTTGTAGAATGCAAATTAAATCGGAAAACGCTTCTCTACAATGGATCATTAATGGCTTTTGAACTTCTTTCGCTAATTCAATCTGTTTTATAAATGCTTCGGCTTGCTGCTCTTTTGTTTCTTCGGTTAACCGATAGTAATCTAGACCGCATTCACCTATCGCTACAACTTTTTCATTTAAAGCTAATTTTTTGTAATAATCGTAATCAAATTTTTCCCCGTGGCTTGTAAAAGATTTAGCCGCTTCTCCACCGCCTAATTCCTGTTCATCATGATAAGATTTTTCAGTATGAATCGGATGAAGGCCGACTGTTGCGTAAACATCGTCTTCGTATTCATCGGCGATTGCAACCGCACGTACCGACGTATCCTTTTGTGTACCGACGTTAACGATTCCGACGCTTGCGGCCAAAGCGCGTTCAATGACTTCTTTATAGTCCGATCCAAATGCTGTGAATTGAACGTGCGTGTGAGCGTCAAAGAAACGCATGAAGAAAAAAATTAAATTCCCAAAGGCGAGCGCTGTTCTTTTTTCTCAGCCAAGTAGCCGAAAATTTCTTGAGCCATGACCGCAATCGGCACAGCAAGAACAATGCCGACAAAACCGGCAACTTTTCCTCCGACCAAAAGCGAAACAAGAACAACGACAGGGTGGATTTTCATTGTCTTGCCGATTATTATCGGGATCAAAATGTGATTCTCCAGTTGTTGAACGATAGCAAAAAACAAAACAACATAAAACCCCAGAGTGAATGAATCAGAAAAAGCAACAAGAAAAGCAACGGCGCCGGCTAAGACCGGTCCAATTATCGGCACTATTTCAAAAACGGCGGCCATAAGCGCGAGAATCAAAAAATATTTAACGCCCAGGAGCCAAAGCCCGACGCCGACAACAAGCCCGATAACCAAACTCAAGCCCAACTGAGCCATAAACCACTTGCGGATTTTTGTTTTAAAATTCTCAAACACACTCAAAACCGATTTTTCGTAGATATCCGGCAAAATCACCCGCAAGAACCGCCCGGTGCCACCTTTCTCAACCGTAAGATAAAAAGAAATTATAATCGTTGAGAAAACCAGCACCGTCTTGCTGAAAACTGTGCCGATCGTGCCAGTCACGGAAATATTTGAGGCCGTAAGAAACGCAAGAACTTTGCTTAAACTTAAACTAAAATCCTGGATTAAAGTTCGAGGGAGACCGATGCCGAAAATGTTTGAGAAGGATCGGCTGAAATGTTCCAAAAATCCGCCGATTTCTAAGATAATTATCGGCACGACAAAATAAATCACAGCCGCGAAAATAATCAGACCTAAAAGAAAAATAGTAATCACGCCTAAAAGACGAGGAATTTTTCTCCTCTCCAAAAAATTCACGAACGGCTCAAGGCCAAGCGAAATGACAATGGCGATCGCGAGCACACCTAACGCTTCCCGGGCAAAATAAAGAAGAAAAACAAGCCCAGCAAAAATAAAAACCCGCCAAATCGTCTGCCGCCCAATTTCAAATGATTTTTTCTCCATCCACTTTTAATATACCACTAAAACTTTTATCTTTAAATGGGCCAATGAGCGCCAGGTTAAGCGCTTCGTTTCGGAAAAGCTCTTGCGCGACTTTTTGAATATCTTCGGTGCTTACCGCCTGGATTCGCTCGGCAACTACTTGGGGCATTTCAAGTTCTAAGCCCATTATTTCCTGCCCACCGTAAAAATAACCGATTTCATCAGAGGTCTCAATTGATAGATAAAGCCTCCCGATTAAATGGTCTTTCGCCCGTTGAAGTTCCGCTTCATCAACTTTTTCTGTTTTAAAACGGCTGAATTCTTGAAGCGATGAGGCAATAACCGTTTCAATTTTTTTATGGTCCACACCGGCCGCCATCGTAATTAAGCCATGGTCGGAATAAAAATCGGCTGAAGCATTAACATAATAAGCGGCGCCGAGTTCCTCGCGAATTCTCTGAAACAAACGCGAGCTCATCCCCCCGCCCAGAATATCTGCCAAAACCTGGAGCGCGTAGCGGCGCTTGTCAAAAATATCAAAAGCGCGGAAACCCATCACCAAATGCGTTTGGTCGGAGTCTTTGAATTTTATAAACTCCCGCGGCTTTTCCTGTTTTTCTATAACCTTAAGTTTCGCGCCTTTTTCGCTTTTCTGAATTAAAGCAAAACGCGATTTTATTTTTTCCATCGCGCCTTCACCCCCAAAACCGCCGGCGACAACCAAAATTGTTGAATCCGCCAAATAATGTTTATCCCGATAATTTATAAAATCATCCCGCTTTGATCCAAGAATAACTTCTTTTCTGCCGGCAATGTTCCAACCCGCCGGTTGGTCGCCGTAGACGAGTTCCATAAAAAATTCCTGAACGCGGCGCATCGGCAAATCTTCGTACATATTAATTTCTTCAATAATCACGCCTTTTTCTTTTTCAATTTCCTGTTCATTAAAAAGCGGATTTAAATACAAGTCAGCGACAACTTCCAAAATTTTATCAAACGATTCGTTTTTCGCTTTGGCAAAATAACTCGTAAATTCGTGGCTCGTGAAGGCGTTATATTCGGCGCCCAAGCCGTCTAACTCACTCGCGATATCAATCGGTTTTGGTCTTTTCGCGGTTCCCTTGAAACACATGTGCTCCAAAAAATGCGAAATGCCGTTTATTTCTTTTGTCTCGTACTTTGAACCGGCTTCAACCAAAACCATCACCGTTGTCGCCAAACTGTGCTCTTCAGGCACCAAAATCACCCGCAAGCCGTTTTCTAAAATTATTCTTTGAAATTCGTTTTTCATAAGTACTTAAATGATAGGTGAATAACCAAAAAACGGCAATTTTTGTTCCTTTTCCAATTTCTTACCATATGATACAAAAATGAAGCAACAAAAAACGGCAAATTTATTGCCGTTTTTTGTTGAATTCTAACTAAATTTTAACCTCTTACTCCATCATCGGGAACAATGCTAAAATTAGCATCGCTATAATCACATTTTCCAGATATACATTCGCCCCCTATTCTTGAAACTGCGACTGATATTTTATAAACATTGCCACTGCCTAATTTCATAACCCTTCCCAAGCCGTCAACTAATTCAGCAGGAACTTTCCAACTGTAATTCCCGGTGTTTTGAGTTGAAACAATTCCTACGCTTCCTAATGGCGATTCTGAAAAATAATCATATCGCGTATCGTCTAAAGAAATGCCAACCCGCGTGTCGGGTGGATAAGAGCCGGGATTCCATTCAATTTCGTAAGTTTGTCCGATTTTCAACGTTCCTCCACCATTTGGCCAGAGAACTTGAAACTTCGGCTCTTGAGATAGGGTTGAAGCTATAATTTTAAACGGAGCATCGCTCTCATCTCGAGCTTTGAAAGGCACATAATTACCTTCTCCGTCCCCCATTATTGCCACTTTGTACTCACCCGGCTTTACTTTAAAAAGCAGATGGTCAGAGGGGGCAAGATTTCCGCAACTGGTTTCGGTAAGAGTAAATTCATAAACGTTATTTGAAGCTTCTTTAGAACCAACAAGACCGCACACATCAACATAAGAACGTCCATTATGGGCCATTAAATTAATAAATATTTTACTTATATCTTTTGAGGAATTCCATTTTATCTTATGGGTCTTACCGATTTGCCATGTTTCTCCTCCATTCGGTGAAAGAACTTTAATGGATGATGTTTGGCTTGAATCGGTGGGGGGAACAATACTAAACGGCGTATCACTATAATCATAATCAACTCCCCGAACTCCTTCGCCACAACAATAACGACTGACTTCCATAAGATATTTTCCCGGTTGAATAGTATTTGGAATTTTCCACTGATATTTCTCTATTACTCCGGCTCCGCTTAATCGCGCGCGAATGTTATGTCGCGGTTTGGTTATATCGGGAGTTCCCTGACTATTTACCGGCGCTAATTTGACAAGCAACTCGGCATCTACACTCGTTGTCCAACTAATATCTAAAGTTTCGCCAATTTTTAATGTTTCGCCGCCATTTGGGGAAATTACAGATATTGTTCTTTTTTGCGCTGGAGAAATTTTAAATGATTCATCGCTTTCATCACTCGCTCCAGATTTAAGATTGGTGATTTTGATGTAATATTCGCCCGGCTGAATTTTCTCGCAGACACTCTGGGAACAAGAAACGTAATTACCAACCGTCCATAGAGTTGCTATTCCGCCCCAAAAAGTAGAAACACCATACCGACCAATTTTCCAATTTTTTGTTTTGTCGGAAGATAAAAGCGCTATTTCATAACCATCGGAAATACTGGAAGGGCCGCCCCATTTAATAAGCTTTTGATATTCAAGCGGCCACGTTTCACCGCCATTTGGCGAAAGAACTTTAACATCTTTCGTATTTGATGTTGCATCTGGCATCAGTAAAACCTTGCTTGCCGAATTTTCTTGAACTTCTGTTCCTAGAGGTTGTATTTCGGAGTTGGATGTTAATTGTTCTTTAGGTAAATTTTCCTTAATTTCTTTATCTAAAGGCAAAGTTTCTAAAAATTGCTGATGTTTTGCAACTCTGTCCGTAACTTTTTCGAATAATCTCTGAACATTCGGATTCTCACTAGATATTTTCAATGCTTCAAGACGCGTTTTGAGTTCATCTGTTTGAAGTTCATAATTTTCTAGAGCTTTTGCCAAAGCTTTTTCATCGTTAGGTTTTTGTTCTGAAACCGCTTTTGTTTCCATTAACTTCTCATCGGCAATTTTCAATTTCAACTCGGCTTTTTTTACCGGATTAAAAGTAAAGAAACTCTGAATTGAGCGACTCGCCTCTTTCAAGAAATAGAGAGGGCTTGTCGGTAGCAAACCAACCGACTTTACCTCCAAGGCGTCTGCCGCGATTTGGGCTTGTAAATTCTTCGCAAAACCAAGTCCCGGCAAGGCCAAAACACCGACCAAAAGGGAACCTAGAACTAAAACCTTTATTTTGTTCATATTTATATAATAACCCCGCACGCCTTAACTAATCAAATTGTAAGAATTATACAGGTAGAAAAACGGCAATCCCGCCTACAACGCTTTGTGCGTAGCAATGCAGGCAGGTTGCCGTTTTTTAATACACTCTTAATTACTTAAGGCAGTTGAGTCGGAACTAAACTAACTGATTCCGCAACAATTCCCAAAAATCCGCCCTCTAACTGATAATATTTTATTTCGCCGGTGATAATGACGAGGTTATTTTTTTCGTATTCTTTTAGTTTGGCTAAAACCTTATCATTAGCGGCTTTAACTAAATAAGATTTTTCAATCGGCGGACACGGCGCTTTAACACAATAAACCACCTCTTTAACGGAGAGCTTATGCGTCCCCCACTGTTGAAAGGTGATACCGGATGCTTCCAATAAACCTTTCAAAGTTCGATTTGCTTGATCGGCCGAAGAAACAATTTCAAAATAATCACTATAAGCGTAACTCCCTTTAATATCAGAAACATAAAACTTGTAAACTCCTTTTAAATAAGCTGGAACTGTAAAATCGTAGAATCCTTTATTTTCAATATTATCCACTGTCCAGCTTTTGCTTACCGAAGCCCCGCGCGACTCAAGAGATTTGTCTGTGAGATAAATACTTACCTTTTCAGCGCCGCCAGTCCATCTAATTTGATAAGTTTTCCCTTGAACCCACTTATCTCCGCTTTTCGGAGAAATTATTTTAATATTCCCCTGATTTGAAACCTCCGGCGTCATAACTTCCTCTGCCACAATTCCCCAAAATCCGCCTTCAATATCATAATATTTCGCTTCGCCAGTGATACTAACGTTTTTTCCTTCGTATTTTTTAAGCTCCGCCAAAACCTTATCATTTACGGCTTTAACTAAATAAGATTTTTCAATCGGCGGACACGGCGCTTTAACACAATAAACCACCTCTTTAACGGAGAGCTTATGAGTCCCCCACATTTGAAAACCCGGACCGGAGGCCTCCAAAAGACCGGTAAATTTATTGGAAACAATAGCCGCGTTAGGTTTCCCGGTTTTTACGCTTAATTGGTTAAAAAGCTCCTTATGGGTGGAAATCTTTTCATCAATTTTTCTGACCAAATCGCCAATATTCGGATTTTTACTTGTTTCCGTTAATTTTTCCAAGCGCGTTTTTAATTCGCTCCGCTGATTCTCATAATTTCGAAGTGCTCTCTCTAAACCTTTTTGATTGTCCGGCTGTTTTTCGGAAACGATTTGCGCCTCCACCAACTTTTCCTCGGCGATTTTCAATTTCAGCTCCGCTTTCTTCTCGGCATTAAAAGTTAAAAATGTTTGAATAGTTCGCCCAAATTCCTTAATAAAGTACAACGGGCTTGTCGGAAGCAACGCCGGTTTTTTAAGCCCAACAGTATCATCCACAACAGCAACCCCACCAACATTAACCACTGCGGATCCAAGCGCACGCAAACCAGCTTCGTCACTTACTTCAACGTCAATCTCATGTATGCCGGCTTGAGTGAACGCATGGTCAAAGACCACTGTTGTAATCAATGACGATGGTGCTATGCCTCGTTCTACTGTTTTTGAATCTTCCGGGCTGTCCCCTTTTCCGTTAACTCCCCACCACTTAATTTTAAATTTTAAGTACTTGCTACTTGTTGCTGAATCATAAGCTTTTATTTCCCAAGTACTATTCTCTCCAATACCAATTGTTTTTGGACCAAAAATACCGCTTCCACCTTCGCCATCAAGACTGATGTGCGGCGGAGGTTTATACGTTTTCCAAGGCGGCACTGGTGGTTTTTCTTGCGCAAAGCCCAATATTGGCAAGTTCAAGCCCCCGATCAAAAACGCTCCTACAACTAAAATTGTAATTTTCTTCATATTTAAATTATACTAAATTAACTATTGCGACGACCATTTAAAGAAAATGCGCCTTTCTAAGTTGATGTTTACGGCGACTTTCTAAAGCTTACAAAATATACGTCTTTGGTGCAACAACGTTACAAATAAAAAAGAAAACGGCAGTTTTTATTGCCGTTTTCTTTTATAACATCCGAAGCAAATCTGTTTAATTAGGTGTGCCAACAATAGAGAAATAACCGCTCTTTCCACTAATGCTGCTGTTTTTTGAAGAATCGGTCACTACAATCTGCGCTTTTGGATGAGAACCAAACGACAGAGGAATTGTCCATGAGTAAGATTCATCTGACGCTGGAATATTTTTGGCGATATTAAAACCAGCCTCCGGACATGGGGCTCTAAAACAACGGATGCCTGTATCCAAATTAATGAATACTGTTTTGACTGATTCCGGCGCTTTCCAAATAATTTTGTAAGTTTCCCCTGCTTCCCACTTTTCTCCGCCGTTCGGTGAAATAATTTTAATATCTCCCTTTGACGATACGCTCTGGGTTCCTAACCAAACACTCTCTTTATCGCCTCCCAGATCATTGCCGTTTAAATCGTAGGCAACTAACGAAAAGACAGCCGCTGATTTAGTATTTAATTTATTTTTTACTCCAACGGTCCAAATTAAAATGTCTTGGGTAACGTCATAATAAGCAGATCCATATAATATCTTTTCCGTTCCGCAAAGATTTTCATCGTTTTTATCAGAAACAATAATACCTGAATCGCAATCAATGTTTGCTTTCCAGTAATTCACCTTTTTATTTTGAGAATCACCTTTAATTGAGGCAGAAACAAAAACACTGTTATTATCGGCACCGTACTGAAGGTCCATCTTTAAATCAACAAAGTTAGTCGTAACCGATCCCGCAACAATCCCCCAAAATCCGCCTTCAATATCATAATATTTCGCTTCGCCAGTGATGCTAACGTTTTTTCCTTCGTATTTTTTAAGTTCTTTAAGAACTTCGTCATTTGCGGCTTTAACTAAATAAGATTTTTCAATCGGCGGACACGGCGCTTTAACACAATAAACCACCTCTTTAACGGAGAGCTTATGAGTCCCCCACATTTGAAAACCCTGACCAGACGCCTCTAAGAAACCAGTTAAAGTTTTGCTAATTTGATTAGCTGAAGAAACAATTGAGAAATAATGACTTATCCCAAATTGTTCTCTGTTGCCAACCGCCTCTATGAAAATTCTCGCTCTAGGAAATGAACTTAAATTAAGAGGGACAGTCCAAGAATACTGGGTATCGGAAGAAATATTTTTGGCGATTTCCAGACGATTCTCGCAAGGAACCGTAAAACATTCAATACCTTTATCTAAATAAATATCTACCGGGGTAATCGCCGTCAATGCTGGTTTTACTTGCCATTTAATTAAGTAAGTTTTGCCAATCATCCATTTTTCGCCACCGATAGGAGAGATAACTTTAATACCTTTTGACTCGGGTGTCTTTTCGGGCAGTAGAGATACTAACCTCGGGAAATTATTTTTGATCTCTGGCTTAAGAGTTAACATCTCAAAAAGCTCCTTATGTTTTATCTCTCTGACAGCAACTTTTTCAAGTAATTTCTGAACATTGGGATTTTCGCTTTTTGAAGAAAGCCCTTCAAGACGGGCTTTTAATTCCGCCGCGTTGCTTTCATAATTATCAAACGCCTTTTTTATGGCAGTTTCGTTTTGCGGTTCTTGTTCCGAGACCGTTTTTGCCTCAACCAATTTTTCATCGGCAAAGCGCAACTTCAACTCGGCTTTTTTGACCTGGTCAAAAGTGAAAAAACTTTGGATGCCACGGCTCGCCTCTTTCAAGAAGTAAAACGGGCTGGTGGGCAGTAAACCGACGGATTTTACCTCCAAGCTGTCTGCCGCGACTTTGACTGGCTGATTTTGGGCAAAACCAAAACCCGGCATTACTAATATACCGACCAATAAAGAACTAAAAACTGCAACTGTGATTTTATTCATATTTTTTGTTTTTTTGACCTTTGCAATGTATACGCTCCTGAAACTATAATGTTACAAACGAGTTTATTGTAGCACAATTGTAACAATCTCGCTCCTGAAACGTAATTTATGTTAGAAGATATATTTGACAAAAATCGCTTTAATCATCTCGCTCGCGCAATGCAAAAAGGCGATAAAAATGCGGCTGAACTTATCTGCGAAAAGCTTCTAGATAAGATCTACGGTTTTTGCCTAAACCGCGTGCGAAACCAGGCAACAGCTGAAGATCTAACCCAAGAAATTCTTCTCAAATTGGTGGACAAAATTAAGCTTTACGACGATAAGAAGGGAGACTTCGTGGTTTGGTTCTGGCGGCTGGCGCGAAATACAATTATTGATTACTATCGCCGCCAAAAAGAGACCGCTTTTACCGATTTGGAAAATGAAGGAGAAGTTTTAAACATCCCCGGGGATAATCCTAAAAACACTTACGACGACCGGCTCAAGAGAGAAAAATTAAACGAGCTCCTGGACTCATTTAGTGAAGAAGAACAAGAAATTTTCCGTTTGCGCTTTTTGGGAGAATTGTCTTATAAAGAAATGGCGGAGATTTTAGAAAAAAGCGAGGGAGCATTAAGGGTCGCCGTGAACCGCCTCAAAAAAAAGATAAAATCTAATTTAAATTATGGGAAGCTTTAATTTCAAAAAACTTTTTAAACCGCGGCGGGAATTTGCCGAAAAAACAAAAAGCATTTATCTTGCCGCCTTCAGCAAAAAATTCAACGCTACGACCAAACCGATGCCGTCTTTCGCGTTTAATTATGTTTTGCGCGGCGCGGGGGTTTTTGCGGCTCTTCTTTTGCTCATCACTGGAACATCAACTTACGCTTACGGAAAAAATGTCGGCCCGACGAATGTTCTCTATCCTCTAAAACGCGCCCAGGAAGATGTTCGCGCTTATCTCGCGCCCGCAGAAAAAAAGTCTTCTTTCCATTTGGGTCTTGCGGAAAAACGATTGCAGGAAGCGGAAACTTTAAGAGCCGAAAACGTGGATTCTCCACAAGCCGCCAAATTGGTTAATGATATGCGACTGGAAGTAAAAAAATCGTTTGAAACGCTCGCGCCGCCCCAAGAAACATTACCGCCAGCGCCTTCACCGACGCCTTCTCAATCAGTTGAGGAAAAACCGCAATCATCCGGCGCCACTCAACCTAAAAGAAATACTAACGATGTTCTCCCAAACGAACCGACTCTTAATGCTCAAACGATTCAAGTTATCTCCCCTAACGGCGGAGAAAAAATTCCAACAGGCCCCCGCAATTTCGCGATTAAGTATTATATCAATATCCAAAATTTTTCCGCTAAAGGTTTCGGTATTGGCTTCCATCTATTAAAAGACGGCAAATATATCGGAATGATTTTACCGCCTGGCGGGACTATCTATCCGGATCCGCAATATTGGGGTTACAGTTGGGCACCCGGCCTTTATTTTAAAGTGCCGGAAAATTATCCGCTGGATAAGGGATTTGAGGCAAGCATAAGACCGATTCGGGCTGAAACGGGTGAAGGATACGCTGTTCGGATAATTCTTTACAAAAACGGCGTAGAAGTTTCGCGAGATACGAGTAATGCGACATTTAGTATTACCACTTCAAAATCAACACCATCATCAAAAATAAATCCGCCCGTATTTGGCCCACCAAAAGACGTAATTACAGAAAAAGAAATAACTAAACAAAGTCCGGTTCGTGAAAATGTTAATTTTTCCACAAGTTCAAAGAAAGAATCTCTATTTTCATCTGTTCAACCGGAAAACCGAAACCAAATCTGCAAATTTGTCAACGAACTGATTAAAAACCAATCTAGCCAAATTAAAAAAGAGATCGCGAGCGATCCGGAAATTACTCAAAAATTCAACGCCAATTGCGACGGCATTGAATCAACGGAATAAAAAACGGCCCCGAATTAAACGCGGGGCTGTTTTTTTATACGCCGAAACCTATCGCAAAGATTTCAACATTTCCTGGAGCTGAAGAACCATCGCGGAAAGCTGTGATTTTGCCGAATCAATTAAAGAGGCTCCTCCCTGTTCGTATTGCAAAGGACGCTTTTCGTAACCACTAATTACATAAACTGTTGTCGTCGCCGAATCGTGTCCGCCGTGAGAATCGCGCGCTGTAATATAAATAGTTTTTAAGCCAGCAGTGCTATAAGAGTGATTAAAGGTTTGGGTGGTGCTTGAACCAAATACGGCAACGGTTGAACTTGTATTATCGCCCCAAATCATGCCCAAAGACCATAAATCACCGTCCGGATCAGAAGCGCTTACCGTCCAAGAACCGGTTCTATTTACGGCGAGACGCGTCGGTCCCGAAACATAAGTTATCTGGGGCGGCGTATTGTTAAAATCAAAACGGGCATTTACTGTTTTATTTTGATTCATTACAACCTTGCACTGCGTAGATGAAACTAAATCGCAACCGGTCCAACCACCGAAAGTATTACCCACATCCGGAGTTTCACGAAGCCAAGCTATAGTGCCCCAAGCATAATTTTCCGTACAATCGCTACCGCAATAAATACGCGGCGGATAAACCAAATCCTGAACAAGTCCGGAGCCACTACCCGATTTAGTAACGTTAAGTGTGTAAATTGTTGATGTGGTAATAGTGAAAACCGCCTCTACCGCTCTATCACGACTCATCAAAACTCTACACTCTGTGGACGATACTTGATCACATCCCATCCAACCAGCAAAAGTAGAACTCGAAGCTGGATACGCGTAAACCCAAACATTAGTCCCAGACGCATAACTTTCCGTGCAATCGCTACCACAATCAATACGATGTGGATAAACAAGGTCCTGGATAAGTCCGGAGCCGTTACCCGATTTTCTAACAGTAAGAAGATTAGTCGAGGTAGTAAAAGTTTGACTACCGCCCTGAACGCTTCTTAATTGACTTTGTAGATTACTAACTTGCGTCTGAAGCGCTTGAAGTTGCGCTAATAAGTCAGTTGCCGTTTGCGCGGAAACGGAAGTTATACCCATTGCGCCAACTAATAAAATTACCGCAAAAAGTTTAAATTTTTTCATAAATTTTTTTAATTTCTCGACCTTTTGTTTCCTAAACATTCTACCCCCCCCGACAGAAACATAAAAACCGAGATTGGGGATAAGTTTAGAATTTACCTTTTATGTGTTATAAAAATTTTTCTTGGAAATATGCTTTCAGTTCGGGTATTTTCACTCGCTTCTGTTCCATTGAATCGCGGTCGCGGACGGTAACATCGTTTTTCTCCAAACTATCAAAATCAACTGTAACGCAAAATGGCGTGCCGATTTCATCTTGCGCGTAATAACGCTTCCCGATATTCCCTCTCGCGTCCCACGCTACAATAAAGTCTTTTTTCAAATTCTGGTAAATAGATTGCGCTTTTTCCACTAACTGCGGTTTGTTGGCTAATAAGGGGAAGACCGCCGCTTTATATGACGCAAGATGAGGATGCAACTGTAACACGAGGTGATCTTTTTCTTCGTCATTATAAGCGTCAATTAAGAATGCTAACGTTAAGCGATCGGCTCCGGCAGATGTTTCAATAATGTAAGGATAAAACTTTTTTCCGGTTTTTTCGTCCATTTCTGAAAGGTCTTCTCCCGAAAATTGGCTATGGCGAGACAAATCCCAATCCCCGCGATTGTGAATCCCTTCAATTTCATGCCAACCAAAAGGAAAATGGTATTCAATGTCCTCAGCCGCGCGCGCATAGTGAGCCAATTCGTCTTTTGCGTGCGGTCGGAATCGTAAATGTTCTTCTTTCATCCCCAAATTAAGATACCACCTCATTCGTTCTTTCTTCCAAAAATCAAAATATTTATCTGCTTCTTCGGGATAAATAAAATACTGTTGCTCCATTTGTTCAAATTCGCGCATGCGATAAATAAAATGTCCGGGAGTAATTTCATTGCGAAAGGCCTTGCCAATTTGACCAATACCAAACGGCAGTTCGGCTCGCATAGTCGTTTTTACGTTTCTGTAATTTACATAAATTCCTTGCGTAGTTTCTCCGCGAAGGTAGGTAAGACCAGATTCGTCCTTTACCGAACCTAAATGAGTTTCTACCAACAAATTGAATTTTTTAGATTCAGTCAATTGTCCGCCGCAATCGGGGCATTTTTTGATACCCGTTTCTATTAGGTGGTCCGCGCGAAAACGATGGTGGCATTTTTTACACTCCTGCAAAGGATCGGTAAATCCTGCCGAGGTATGTCCCGACGCGTCCCAAACTCTTCGCTGCATCAAAATACTGCTATCAACTTCAAAAATATCTGTTTGTTTGCGGAACATTTCTTCACGCCAGGCTTTTTTTAAGTTATTTTTAAACTCTACGCCCAAGGGCCCATAATCATAAATACCAGCCAAACCGCCGTAAATTTCCGAGCCCGGGTAAATAAAACCCCGCCTTTTGCATAGGGCTATAATTTTCTCCATTAAATTTTGTTTTTCTTTTTGCATCTTGAATTTATGGAACTACCCTGCCCCCCTCCTGACCGATCGTATTATCATCAGGCAAAAGCGTGCTTAAAGCCAAATCCGAACCAACCAATTCCAAGCCGGTAAATTCGTCAGTCGCCGTCAGGTTCGTTTCGCTTAAAATGGGTTGATACTCGCCGATTTCGGTGCTCATTGGCGTTGCTCTAATTTGAAAAATTGCTTCAAGCGGCGTGCTCAAGATGCCCTTAGTCGCTTGAATCTTATCAATCCGCCAAGTAACTTCACGTGTTCTTTCGTCATACAAAGGAACGCTGTCCGTGTTGCTTTTCAAGATGCCGGTCCATTCGACATCGGGTTTAAGCAACGCTTTGATTTCAACGTTTCGAGTGTCCGTTGAGTAATTTTTAATAATCCAGTGAATGGTGTACTCGGTCGGCTGATTAACTTTGGGCGGCATCAAGCCGGTGTTCACAATACCGGAAAGAGCGTCTCTGTAAAAAGCCTTAGTATCAATCAATATCAGGCCGGAGACCTTTGTCTCCAAAAAAGACACGGCGTGAGTTTTCGCGGCTGAAATATAATAAGGCACGGAAGGCGAGTCAATCGCCACATCCAACCGAAGAGAAAAATTTTTATCATTCAGGCGGTTGATCGGAAATTCGGGTTTCAATTTCACGTCAAAGTTAACTTCGCCACCGCCACCCGGCTCAAGCAAACGTAATTGAGAAACGTTTGACGCGTTCCAGATTAAGGTTTGGTTCGCTCTGTCAAAATTAACGTTTGATTGGACTGTTCCAAGATCAAAAAGCTCTCCTTTCAAACTGGCCCTTACAACAACATCGGCCAAAGCAATGCCACTGTTGTTTTTATATTGAATGGTATAAGTGAGTCTATCGCCAATCCTTGCCGTGTAATCTTCGCGGCCGTTTAAAAGCGCGCCAATACCAATTGGTGAAGGCGCGATTTTGAAATCCGGTGTTTCTCGCACGATTAAATAATCCTGGCCTAAAAAATTAGCATAAACCGCAAACGGAATATTAAAAGAAGCGCCATCCACGCCTTCAAACGCGCCTCTAATTTGAAAACTGCCCTTAGAGCCAGCTTTAAGTTCTCCCAAACGCCAGCGGTTGTTCAACGATTCCGGCTGAAGTTCGGACGAAATAAATTTAAAAGTCTGGGGATACTCGGCCTCTAAAACAATTTCCGGATAATCAAAATCGGTGATATTTTTATAGCTAACCTCAAGCTCAAATTCCGAACCGCTTAAAATTTGGTCGGGTTTTTTGATACTTAATCCTATCGCCGAATCCTTAATTAAAATTTCCTTGTTTTGATTCACCTCAAATTTCGTGCCGCTACCGAGAACATAAGTGAGTCTTGCGCTCATATTCTGGATTGATTTGTTTTCTCCGGTTGCTAAAAACTTGTAGGTTTTCTTGGCGAGCCCACCGCCACCAATATCTCCAATAGGCTCACTCACCAAGTTTTTACTGCCCTGCCCCAAAGAAACCAAACCGGTCGGCAAATTCAAATTCAGGACGGCATCACGGAGAATGCCCTCCGTTTTATTGCTGATATTAACATTGATTTCAAAAACCGCTCCCCGATTCACTTCTTTAACGCCATTAATCTCTATCGCGATATCGCGCGAAGAATTGTTAAATTGGTTTATTAAAAAAAATCCGAAAGCGGCTAAAAGCAAAACCGGTAAAACCGCAAAAAACAAAACCGGTTTCATAAATCTTTTTTTTGAAATTTTTGGCAAAATTTTTCCTTTCCTCAAAGCACCGTCTTTTTTTGTCTCCTGGAATTTGGAGTATAGTTGCTTTTCAATTTCTTCCGGAATCATCTTGAATAAATAATAACTCAACCGAGGGAAATCGGAAACTGCAACTACCGCATAAAAAGATCTGCGATAAAACGTGAAAATAGGCCGGATTTCTACTCCGGCAATGGTCGCATTCAGCGAGCGTCGGATTATAGCCTAGTAATTTCAAAAAGATTTTTAGATCTATTCGTCCTTCACGCAAACTTCTCAAAAAAAAGTGCCAGAAGGGCGAATCGGGCACCGCTTCGGGAACAAGCGACCGGATTAAAAATAAAAGGCGGAAAACCAAAACGGCTTTTTTGGCGTCTTTTTTTAAATTGGAAAATTTGTTTTCCTCAAGCGCGTCAACTAAAGTAAATTGGCTTTTTTGGACAAACCTTGCCCTAATCAAGCTACCAACGTCCAAATGCGGCGAAAGTTTAGATAAAATTTTCCTGCCGCCGATAACTTTTACTTTCAAAAGCCCGAAATCTTTAGTGTAAAGTTCAACCCGGCGGTCGTATTCTTTATACGGCTTGACATTTAAAACGATGGCGCTTGTCAAATGCTCTTTCATTCTGGAGGAAGCTTAATACAAAATAGTTCCCCAGGCGGTATCAAGACTAATGGCGCCGGCGCCAAAAATCATCAGGGTGAATGCCGCGGCTAAAATAAGTAAGTCAAACTCATAACCGTTAACGAAACCCTGCTTGCTTTTAACTTTGAAAATCGCGACTATAAACTGGATTAATATTAGGAAAGCGAAAAATTGGGTGAAGAGTCCCAAAATCAAAGCGAGGCCGCCGAAAAACTCAACGATTGCCACAATTATCCCCCAAAACATTGCCGGTTTAAATCCCATCGTCTTGAATCCTTCAGCCGTGCCTTTCAAATTTTTCAGTTTTGGCCAGCCATGCGCGACCATTATGAGACCCAAAACAACTCGCAAAATAATCAACCCCCAATCGCTAAAAATGAACAAAAACTGTATCATATTCCTTATTATAATATGAAAGTCCTTGCAATTGAAACTTCTTGCGACGAGACCGCGATTGCTTTTATTGAAGCAACCGGTGGTTTAAAATCGCCGAAATTTAAAATTCTCAAAAACGAAATTTCCTCACAGATTGAGATCCACCGGCCCTACGGCGGCGTGTTTCCGGCGCTTGCAAAAAGAGAACATTTAAAAAATCTGCCGCTGGTTTTTAAAAAAATAAGCGCGCGCGCCGACATTTTAAAACCTGACATTATCGCCGTAACCGTCGGCCCCGGCCTTGAACCGTGTTTGTGGACCGGTATAAATTTTGCAAAAGAAATTCAAAAAAAATATTTCCCCAAAGCAAAACTAATCGGTGCGAACCATTTAGAAGGGCACCTGTACAGTTTTCTGCTTCAGCAGAAAACTGGAATTTCTAAATCCGAATTTCTAATTTCTAAACTTTTTCCGGCGGTCGCTTTAATTGTCAGCGGCGGTCATACGATTTTGCTGTTAATGGAATCGTTAATAAAATGGAAGAAGTTGGGCAAGACATTAGACGACGCGGTGGGCGAAAGTTTTGACAAGGTGGCACGAATGTTAGAGCTTCCTTATCCCGGCGGCCCAGAAATTGAAAAACTTGCAACCCACGGAAACCCAAAAGCAATAAACTTTCCTCGCCCGATGCTAAACCAAAAAAATTATAATTTTAGTTTTTCGGGCTTAAAAACTTCTGTTCTTTATTATTTGCGCGACCACCCAGAAATTTCTAAATCCGATATCGCCGCGAGCTTCCAAAAAGCCGCGATTGACGTTTTAGTCGCTAAAACAACCCGTGCCGTGAAAGAATTCAACGCCAAATCAATTATGCTCTCTGGCGGCGTCGCGGCAAACAAAGAATTAAGAAAAGCCCTACAAACTACAACCTACCAACTACAGACTAACTTCCTCGCTCCCCCGCAAAAATTCAATACCGACAACGCAGCGATGATCGCCGTAGCCGCTTACATAAATTCTCTGCAAAACAAAAACCGCCGCCTCACCGCCGATTCAAATTTGAATTTGTAAAAACTCAATTACCCATCTAATTTTACCTGGTAATTTTTTCTGAAATCCCGCCTTCGCCGGATTAATAAGTGGAAAATTTATCCAAGGATTCATCCATCCTTTTTTTGTTTTTAAAAGATAATGGCCATCTGGATATTTATTTGAGCGTTCAATAAAAACTATTATTCCTGGCTTTAACTTTTTATTATGCGTTTTATTAAAATCGTGAACTTTGGCCACTATGCCCCCTTTTTTTAATACCTTTAAAATATCTCGGTTATAAAAACCAGTTGTGCGTTCTTTTGTTTCTCCGCCCTTAAATAATTTCCTAGTTTCTCTATAGGAAAGGTTTAAAAGCGAGGCGATGCAAGCAATAGCGCAACCCATCGGTGCTTCTTGTGGGATTGACTCCATAAAAGAAGCTTAATTTTTATATTTTTATTAGCAAGCCACAAGCTTCTAATTCATTTAAATCCGCGTTAAAATAAAAACCAATGACTCAAGGATTAAACGCTCAATATAACCACAAAGAGATTGAAAAGAAAATCTACGAACTCTGGGAAAAATCGGGTTTTTTTAACCCGGACAAAATTCCTACAACCTACGACCTACGACCTAAACCCTTCACGATTATAATGCCTCCCACAAACGCGAACGGCGCGCTTCATATCGGTCACGCCGTGGGGCTCACCTTGCAAGATATTGTGGTCAGATTTGAGAGAATGCGCGGCAAAAAAACTTTGTGGCTTCCGGGCGCGGATCACGCCGGTTTTGAAACACAAGTTGTCTATGACAAAAAACTGGAAAAAGAAGGAAGGAATCGGCACGAAATCCCTCGCAACAAACTTTGGCAAGAAATTTGGGACTTCACGCAAGAAAATAAGAAAATAATGTATGCCCAAACCAAGAAGCTCGGCGCCTCTTGTGATTGGTCGCGCGAAACTTTCACGCTTGACCCAAAAATAATCAAAATCGTTTATGAGACCTTTAAAAAAATGCATAAAGACGGGCTCGTTTATCGGGATTTGCGAGTTATAAATTGGTGTCCGAAACACAGAACCGCGCTTTCGGATTTAGAAGTTAAATATGTGGAACGCGTTGACCCGCTTTACTATATAAAATACGGGCCTTTAACGCTTGCGACGGTCCGTCCCGAAACAAAATTCGGCGATACCGCCCTCGCGGTGAATTCCAAAGATTCGCGCTACAAAAAATACATCGGTAAAACCATAGAAGCAAAAGGGGTTTTAGGCCCGCTCAAATTCAAAGTTATCGCGGACGATGTAATTGACCCGAAATTCGGCACGGGCGTCGTTAAAGTCACGCCCGCCCATGACGCGACCGATTTTGAAATCTGGACGCGGCACAAAGACGAAATTCCGGGACCGAAAATAATTATTGATGAAAGAGGTCGCCTTAACGAACTAACTGGCGAATTCGCCGGTTTGAAAGTGATGGAAGCACGCGAAAAAATTACTCTGCGAATGAAAGAAATCGGAATTTTAGAAAAAGTTGATCTAAATTACAAGCATCAAATTGCCACTTGCTATAAATGCGGCGGCACACTGGAGCCACTCCCCAAACCGCAATGGTTCATAAAAACCAAGCCCTTGGCGGAAGAAGCGATAAAAGCGTTAAAACAAAAAAAGTTCCAAATCATTCCGAAAACATCAGAAAAGGTTTATCTTCATTGGCTCAAAAATATCCGCGACTGGAACATTTCCCGCCAAATTGTCTGGGGCATCAGAATTCCGGCGTGGTTTAAAAACAAAGAAATTTATATTGGCGAGAAATCGCCCGGCAAAGAATGGATTCAAGACCCGGATGTTTTTGACACTTGGTTTTCTTCTGGTCAATGGCCGTTCGCGGCGCTTATGAAACGTAAGGGCGATTTTGAAAAATTTTATCCGACCGATGTGATGGAAACCGGTTATGATATTTTATTTTTCTGGGTCGCGCGGATGGTAATGTTGGGGCTTTACCACACCGGTCAAGTTCCCTTCAAAACCGTTTTTCTCCACGGCCTCGTCCGCGACCAAGACCGACAAAAAATGTCCAAGTCAAAAGGCAATGTCATTGACCCGCTTCACGTTGCCGAAACTTACGGCACGGACGCCGTGCGAATGGCGCTCGTTGCTGGGAACACACCGGGCCAGGACATCGTTATTTCCGAAGATAAAATCCGCGGCTACCGCAATTTCGCGACAAAAATCTGGAACGCGGCGAGGTTCGTTTTAATGGCTTACGAACCCGAGCTGGAAAAAATAAAACCGGCATTCACCAAAACTGACCAAAAAAGGTTGAAAGAATTGAAAACCGTTCAGCAAAAAATAACCAAGGAGATTGAATCGTTTAAATTCCACAAAGCCGGTTATATTATCTACCACTATTTTTGGCACACCTTTGCTGATAAAATTATAGAAGAATCGAAAGAGCGACTCCGCTCCGAAAATTTGGAGGAGCGCGCCACCGCCCAGAAATTAAACTTGGAAGTTTTAAAAACCTGCCTCAAGTTTCTCCATCCTTTTATGCCTTTCATCACCGAGGAAATTTGGGGCAAACTGCCGGAAAAAAACAAGAACCTTCTTTTAGTTGAACCATGGCAATAATTACCATAATTTTAACCGCGGTTGTCGCCATACTTCCCGCTTTAATCTGGCTTATATTTTTTCTGCGGGAAGACCGTCATCCGGAACCGAAAAAATTAATCTTTTACACTTTCTTGGCCGGCGGACTTATCAGTTTTCCGGTTTTAGCCACGCAAATCATATTCCAAGCGATTGTTCCCGACTTCATTGAAAATCTGCTAGTTTTAATAATCGGCCTCGCTTTAATTGAAGAGATTTTCAAATTCGCCGCTGCTTACTGGGCTGTAAACAAAAAACCGGCTTTTGACGAACCGATTGACGCCATGATTTATATGATTGCCGCCGCCCTGGGTTTCGCAACCGTGGAAAACATTTTTATTATCGGCAACGGTTTTAATCTAATTAGCGCCGTATCTTTAGGCGGCATGATCAATGTCCTCTCTCTTAGATTTATCGGCGCCACATTGCTCCATACCCTGACCGCCGGCCTCATCGGCTATTACTGGGCAAAAGGCAAACTGGAAAATAAACTGCGGCGGAAAATAATTTTCGGGCTCGCAATCGCCACATTGGTTCACGCTGTTTTTAATTATCTTATTTTAAAATTCCAAGAAAGTAACCTTTTATACCCCAGCTTATTTCTCATCGTTGCCGCTTTCTTTATCCTGAATGATTTTGAAAAGCTGAAAACCGCGAAACCGGCGGAGTTAAAGTAATTTAGCTTGGGGCGTTTTATTTCCGGATTCTTCTTGCCTGCCCTCGGTCTGCCGAAGGGACGGCAAATCCTCGGAGTGCTTCTTGCGCTCTTCAATAATAGCCGGAAGTTTTGAGAATGTGTCGCGAAAAGTTTTAAAAACAGCTTGGGGCGAGCGCAAGGCGGCCGCCGGATGAAACATCGGATAAATAAACCGCCCGCCCATCTTAAAAATTTTTCCTTGGTCTCTTGTGATTTTCGCCTCCGGCAAAAAATAATTCATTGCGAAACGTCCCAAAGGAATAATCACAAGCGGCGCCAAAATTTCCAGCTGTCTTTTGAGATAAGGCGCGTAGCTTTCAATCTCTTCGGGGCTAGGGTCACGATTCTCCGGCGGCCGGCGCTTCACAATATTTGTGATATAAACGTCTTCTCTCCGCCAGCCAATTTCCTCAATCATTTTATTTAAAAGCTGGCCACCTCTTCCGACAAACGGCCGTTTTTGAATATCTTCGTTAAACCCCGGCGCTTCGCCGATAAAAACGACTTCCGAGTTTGGATTGCCTTCGCCAAAAACCAGATTGGACTCATGAAGCGGCAGTAATTTATCGTTCGCCATTTCTTCCGCTAATTTTTTTAAGGCCTCTGATTTTTCCATTTCAGAAATATCTTACTTCTTCTTCAAGGAGAATACCAAACTTTTTACGCACTCGCCTTTTTAAAATATCCGCCAAGCGTTTTGCCTCCTTAGCGGTTCCGTTTCCTCTATTCATAAAAAGATTGCCGTGAAAATCCGCTATTTCTATGCCACCCATTCTCATGCCCTTAGCGCCAACCTCTTCCAATAAATAACCGGTCGGAATTTTGCCTTCTATTATTTTCGCCTTGTTAATCAGTTTTAGTGATTTTCTTGAGATTTTCTTAACCGGTACATTTTTGAAAAAACTCCCCGGACAACGCAAGCCGGGTTTGTATTTTTTCGCCCGGATTTTTATTATCTCGCGCGATATTTTTTGGAGCTTTTCTTTGCCACCTTTTTTAAATTTTAAAACCGCCCGCAAAATTATGTACGGTTTCCTTTTTTTGCCTTGGGCGGAGAAAACGCTTTCGCGATAATCAAAACTGCAATCTTTATTCTTGAGCCATCGTTTTTTCTTGCCGTCCCAAATTTCCACAGCAAAAACAACTTCGGAGATTGAGTGGCCATAAGCGCCAGCGTTACCGCAAATCGCGCCGCCGAGCGTGCCTGGGATGCCCGAGAGAGTTTCTAAACCGCTCAAGCCCGCCTTAATTGATTTTCTAATTAAGGCGGGTAGAGAAACACCGGCATCGGCCTCCATTTTTTGCTTTTGAATTTTTATGACACCGCCGGAAAATTGAATGAGGAGGCCTTTAATTTTTTTGTCCGGAAAAACAACATTACTCCCGCCCGCGAAAACACGATAGGGAATTTTTTTATTCCTCGCCCATTCAATTGCTTTTATTAAATTTTCCGGCCTTGAGGTCTTAAAAAAATATTCCGCCCGCCCGCCGATTTTGAAAGTGTTGAACAGCGCAAGTGGTACATTTTTCTTGAAAATCATAAGAATACCTAAAGAATAATAATTTTTAAAATTTCTGGCAATTATTGGAAAAAAAGGAGCCCCCGCGGAAATTGAATTTCAATTCCGCGTTTATACTAGACTTTTTGTGCCCTCGGGCAGATTCGAACTGCCATTACCGGCTTCGGAGGCCAGCGTCCTATCCGTTGAACGACGGGGGCTTGCCCTATAAATAACTTCAGTAAACTACTAGAAAAACAAACTGATAATACCATAAGCAATCGCGAGGGCAAAGATAATATAAAGCGCCCGGGAAAATTTTCGCCATTTATTTTTCGGGAAGGCTTTCCGCCACATCGCGATCACAAAAATGCCTTCCAGTCCCAAAAAAACGCCGCCGGTAAAACTAATGGCCGTCAAAAAATTTTTTAAGCCCAAAAAATATAAAATCAACGGGAGGGTTAAAACCGCAAGCGAACTGAACCACGCCGACTTTTTTAAATCCAGCCGTAAAACGTCCTTGATATTCGCGCCAATTACAAAGTAAGAGGTCCAAAGCGTTAAAAGCCCCAAAATCCCGAGGAGCGCCAAAAAAAACGGCGACAAAAAATTCAAACTGTTCAATGCTTCGGGCGAAACATTCGGATTTAGTCGTAAAATACCTATCACAAACAAAATATAAACCAGGGCCGGAATAGCTGTCCCCCAAAAAATAGTTTTTCTTAAAGAAAAATTTCTGCCCTCGGCTTTAGCTTGACGATGTCCCTCCACCATTTTGGAAATTGCCGGCCGACCGGCTAAAGAAAAAAGAAGCGGGCCGAAAGGCAAAAAAAACAAAGGCCAGCTGATATGCTTCAAAAACGGGGCATGAAAGGGTTCTTTTAAGCCGACGAAAAATATAATCAAAACTATCGCCACAATGCTTAAAGTCCCCAAAAGTTCCGCCCAATCCAAAAAAGATAATTTCGCGAAAATAAACACCGAGCTTAAGAACCAAAAAATAAATAGAGCGATTAATCCCGAGCTTGCCGAGGGGCCGAAAATCAATCCGGCAAAAGTCGGCGCTAAAATCAGATAAACGGTTAAAATAAAAAAAAGCCCCGCAAGAATTAAAAAAGAAACCACCCGAGAAATTTTTTTGGGCAGATAAAGATTAGCTAAATAAAAAAATTGGTGCCTGCCTCCTTCTTTTTCAACTAACTTGGCATACATTATGTGAATAACAAAATAAACAAGAGTAAATGCCGCTAAATAAAAAAGGCCGGCCAAAACTCCGACCTGGCTCACAACATAAGGCAGGGAAAAAATTCCCGCGCCGATAATCGTCCCGGCGAGCAAGCCGGTTGTCAGTAAAAAACCTTTATTCATTTATAATTGCCTATTCCGCGGCGTAAACTTCATCGCCATCGCGAACTTTTTCTTTGACCTTTATCCCTATCTCCTGGCCTTTTTTCGCTTCCTGAACCTCTTTGTGGTCGTACTGCATTGATTTTAAGGTTTCCTCAAAATCAGTCGTGTGTCCCTTAAAATGAAGCCGTTCGCCAGTTTTCACGTTTTTGTTGAATTTCACAATCGCCACGCCAAGTCCGCCGTAATAATGAGTGATAACGCCGATTGGTTTTTGTTCCTTCATTTTTTAAATTTTATAATACCCGACCTTTAACGCCGTTTTCTCTTTCTTCCGCTTCAATTAAATCAAGTATTTTATCCAGTAAATCAACTGGTGTTTTTGAAAAAACTATTTTGCCCGGACCGCGGTGAGCTTTTTCAACTAATTCTCGGATCATATCCGCCATACCGCCCGTTCCTTCCAAAACGCCGATGGGCTTGTGCTCTTCAAAAGCAATCGTAAATTCGTTTAAGGTGCCCATCCGACCACAAAGAGTGATGATCGCGTCCGAAGAGCGCGTCAAAAGCAAATTTCTGCCAGCGTAATCAAAACCGGTATAAATTATCAAATCGTGATAATCCGTCGGCAAATGATAAGTTTTAATATGGTGGACTTTTGAGGAGGCCGGCGAAAGGCCAATAACAAAACCGCCTTCGGCTTTCGCGCCCTTGGCCGCCCAATAAGGAATGCCGGTCGTGGCGCCGGTCATCAAAACCAAACCCCGCTTCGCGATTTCCCGGCCTAATTCTTCGGCTTTCTCAAGCGCCTCGGGCGCGCAATGGCTGGTTAAAGCCGCGCCGGAGACGCAAATTTTATATTTCAACTTATGACTGTGGTTATGATTCTTTTGAAGAGCGATTTTCTTCATGCGCATCCATTATAGCACTGCCGTTTCGCCTATTGAAGGCACTGCCGTTTCAACGGCCAATTCATCTTTTATTTTTTGGGCAAACGCCACCGCTTGGTCTTCTTCGCCCTGCACCACAAAAACTTTTTTTACTCTGTTCCGCATTGCCTCCACCCATTTCATAAGCTGGGGTTGGTCAGCATGAGCCGAATAACCGCCGATGGCTTTTGTTTGGCACAAAACCGGAATTTTCTCGCCGAAAATTCTTACCGTTTTAGCGCCGTTCAGTATTTGCCGGCCAAGCGAACCCTCGGCCTGATAACCGATAAAAAGAATTGTGCTCTTGGGGTCCGAGAGATAGCGAAACTCGTGATGTAAAATTCTGCCGCCTTGGGACATCCCCGAACCAGCGATAATCACTTTGGGCGGCGGGACATTATTAATTTCTTTTGATTGCTCCGTGGCCAAAGTCATCCGGAGCCCGGGAAAATTAAAAATTTGGTCGCCGCCTTTAATCAATTGAATCGCCTCTTCATTAAAATAATTCGGGTCGGCTGAATATTTCTGATAGACCGCCGTGAGTTTTATGGCGAGCGGGCTGTCAATAAAAATTGGAATTTTAGGAATTCTGCCGTTTTCAACAATCTCGTTCAATTCAAAAAGTAATTCTTGGGTTCGCTCTAAAGCAAAAGCCGGAATCATCAAAACGCCGCCATTTCTAACATTTTCCTCAATTAAATTTTCCAAAATTTCCTTCCGCGCTTCAGCTTGTTCGTGAACGCGACCGCCATAAACGGACTCAACGAGAGCATAATCAACGTCTGTAATACATTCGGTTGGTTTTATGAGCGGCGCCGGCGCGTTGCCTAGATCACCGGAAAAAACTATTCTCTTGCCCTCGCCGCTTACAAGAATTGAAGCCGAACCTAAAACATGGCCCGCGTCATAAAATTCTATCTCCAAATCCTGAAGTTGGATTTTTTGATGGTAAGGAACTTTCTGCCAATATTTCATCAATCCAACAACGTCAGAAGCGGCGTAAAGCGGTGGCAAATTTTTCCTCTCGGCTTCTTCGCGTAAAATGTGTTCCGAATCCAGCAAAAGCAATTCCGCGAAATCTTTGGTCGGCGGCGTGGAATATATTTTGCCCCGGAAACCGTCTTTTAAAAGTTTGGGTAACCGACCAATGTGGTCAATGTGGGCGTGTGTGATAAAAACCGCGTCAATTTCTTTAGGTTCATAAGGAAACGGTTCAAAATTATGGGCTTCGCAATAATTTGAACCTTGATGAAGCCCGCAATCAATTAAAATTTTTGTCTTGCCTGATTCCAAAAGATAATTAGAACCGGTTACCATTTTCGCCCCGCCGTGGAAAGTTAAACGCATAAGTAAATTTTATAGTAAAGGGGAATAAAAATGAAATAAAAGCGGCGGAACAAAAGGAACTGGCTCAATTGTAGCGCACCTTACTACTTTCTGTCAATAGCTCCTCCACCACCGCCTTCTCATCCCACGGAATTTTTTTGCCACCCTCAATACACATCCAAACTTCTCCGCCTTTGCCGGTTAAAATTACCGCATCGCCTTTTTCCGCCAAAGAAATTGCTTTTTGAATCGCTTCTTTTCTATCTACAATCTTACGAACTTTAGAAATTAGAAATTCGGATTTAGAAATTCCAGATTCCATATCCGAAAGAATCTGGCTTGGTTCTTCATCGTACGGATCTTCATTTGTAAAAATAATTTCATCGCAGTAAATCTCCGCGATTTTTGCCATTTCCGGCCGTTTCCATTTGTCCCTACCGCCGCCCTGCGCCCCCAAAAGACAAATCATTTTTTTTGGCGCGAATAATTTCACCGCCTTATAAGCCGCTTCCAAACTCGCCGGCTCGTGCGCGTAATCAATAATGACGGTAAAATCCTGGCCGCGATCAATCAACTCCAACCGACCGGGCAACGGCTTTGCCGATTTTAAAATTTCGCTCATTTTCTCAAGTGGGATGCCTTGCGACAAGGCAACACAAATGGCCGCCGCCGCGTTATAAACATTAAATTCGCCGATTAAAGGCGGGACAAATTTTTCGCCGTTGATTTCAAATTCTGAACCTTTGCTGGTTAATTTAATGTTTGAAATTTTAACGGCATCTATTTGTGAATTGTTTTTGAGAGTGTAGCCGGTTTTTTTCGCAATATTCGGTTTCAAAAAATAATTCACGTTTTCATCGTCTAAATTATAGACGCCAATGCCGTTTTTTTTCTTCGCAACTTTTTCAAACAATTTTAATTTCGCCGCGCGGTAATTTAGAAAACTGCCGTGCCGTTCAATATGCTCCGGCGACAAATTAGTGAAAACTGCCGTGCCGTAATCAATGAAGCGATGGCGAAACTGCAAAATGCCTTCGGAAGATGTCTCAACCACCGCGTATTTACATCCAGCCCCAACCATTTGCCGCAATAATTTCTGAAGCTGGAACCTGCCCGGCATAGCGTGTTTTGTTTCGTTCCGCCATTCTTTATTACCATCGCTGAAATTTAAAGAAGTGCTTCTGCCGGTTTTAAGTCCTGCCCCGTTTAAGATTTGAGCGATTAAATCGCTAGTCGTGGTTTTGCCCTTGGTGCCGGTCACTCCAATCACAAAAAGTTTTTTTGAAGGGCTCCCGTAAATTACATTGCCACACCAAGCCAAAAGAAAGTGATAGGCCGGCTGACCCAAACGATATAAAAATTTCGGGATTAGGTGTTTTTCAAAAAATCGCAAAGCTTTCTCCAACATAAATCATTTTTTACGGCTGATGATTTTAAGAGCCCCTCTTAAACGATCTTCTAAACTTTTGACCTCCGGGCTTAATTCTTCCAACGCTTTTTTCACCTGGTATCGGCCATAGCCCAAACCAACTAATGCCTCTTCAACTTCCAAATTCAAATCCATTGTTTCGGTGAGCAGTTTGGCTTTCGGCGATTTTATTTTGCCGTGGAGTTCCAAAATTATTCTTTCCGCCGTTTTTTTGCCGATGCCCGAAGTGCGCGTTAAAAGTTCGGCGCGTTTTTCAATAATCGCCGCCATAATGTTTTCTACTTTATCAATATCCAAAATGCCGAGCGCGGTCTTCGGGCCAATGCCCGCCACCGTATTCAGCAAGCCAAAAAGTCCCAGCGCTTCTTCTTCCAAAAAACCGTAAAGTTCAAACGATTCCTCGCGCACGTATAAAAAGCAAAAAAACTTTACCTCTTCGCCTAAAGCCGGCAGGCGATTCAACATTTCACGGCTCGTCAAAACTTTAAAACCAAAGCCACTGTTTTCCAAAACCGCGAAATTTTCCGCTTTTTTTGCAAGTTTGCCGCTTAAGGTGTAAAGCATTATTTCCTTCATTATACTTGACTTGGGGCGATTTGTAAGCTTGAATGTATGGGTATGCCGAGAACCAAATCAGCCAAAAAAGCATTAAAACAAAGCGTTAGACGGCGCGTGATGAATTTGAAGCACATAAAAGAAACGCAAACCGCGATTAAGCAGTTCAAAAAACTTGTCGCCGCTGGCAAAAAAGAAGAAGCGCAAAAACATCTCCCACAAGTTTATAAAAAACTTGATAAGTTGGCGAAAACAAAATTTATTAAAAGGGGGCGAGCGAGCCGATTAAAATCGCGTCTCTCTAAGAAATTACAAATTCGGTAAGCGCTTCTTCGTAATCTAGGCCGCCGCTTTTGATGGAAATATCATAATCGGCGAGTTCTATGGCGTTTTCGCCTCTCGCCTGGAAAGCCAAGGAATTAAAAATATAAGCCGGATCTGCTTTCTCCATAAATAAAGTCTCCAAAAATGAGATTTTTTTCTTTTTGTCGCTTGTCTCCAAAATGCGGCGCGCCAAGACATAAACCTCTCCCCTTTCCCGCCAATAAATAATTGCCCGAGCATCTCCAAACGAGATTGGGCTCGGGAAACCAGCTAAGGCAAACTTATCCAGTTCCTGCACCGCAACCCAGCTTTTCTCTTTTTGCGCGTTAATAAATGAAGCAAGAAAACGAAAGGCCTCGGCCGAAAAAACCAATCCCCGGTTTTCCGCTTCCTGTTTTAAGAAAAAATCCAGGGCGTCATTCTCCAGCTCTTCAAACGGTTGCGCCTTCACGGGCCTTTCTAGAAGAAAAGAAAAACTTTTTTTAGGGCCAGCCGAATCGGAAATCAAAACAAAAGTTTTCGGCGTTTCAATTTGAGATTTTAAAACTTTTAGCCATGACTTTTCGCTCTCGGTCGGAACGGCACTGCTCTCTCTAATAACCACGACTTTTGAATCAATAAAAATTGAGGGTTGATTAATAAATTCTTTCGCTTTTAGCCAACTTTCGGGTTCCTCTCCAAAATCGGCGGAAAATAAATCAATTTGCGGATGCTTGTTTTTATATTGAAAGACTAAATCGCGCAGTTTCCGATTGCGCCGATATGAATCAGCGCCGTAAAAATAATAAATCATCCCTCACCTTTGAACGATTGCGAAGCTAACGCAATTGTTCATTGTTGCTTTAGACCTTTTTGTTTTGAATACAACCATTGTTTTTTCTAAATACATTACTTCGAATATTGCCTATCGTTCAAGGGTGAGGGATTTGGCACTTGGGGCAAAAATGCGCCGACCGGCCGCCCAATTTCAACCGCTTGATTTTTGTTCCGCACCTTTTGCACGGCTCGTCCTCTCTTTGGTAAACGTAACGGGTTAAATCGTATTTGCCTCGCTTGCCCAGAGCGTCACGGTAATCGTCGATGGAACTACCCCTTAATTTTAACGCTTTTTTTAAAATTACTTTTATCGCCTGATAGATTTTTTTGAGCTCCGCTTCCTTTAGCTTTTCAACTCGCCGCGCGGGATGAAATTTTGCCAACCACAAAATTTCATCGGCGTAAATATTCCCGATGCCGGCGATGAAATTCGGATCCATTAAAACCTGCTTAATGCGACCGGATTTCTTTCGGAAAAGTTCGCGGAATTTACTAAAAGTGAATTGGGAATTCAACGGCTCTGGGCCTAAATTTTTAAGCTCCGGCAAATTTAAAATTTCGTCGCGCGGCCCGCACAAAATTTTGGCAAAACGCCGTAAATCAGACAGGGCCATCATGTAACCGTTATCAAAAAAGAAAATAAAACGGATATATTGATTGTTTCTATCTTCCAAAAGCGGTCCTTTAATAACACTCACCCATTTGTCATTTGTCATTTTCCATTTGCCGTAGAGAAGATGACCGCTTAACTTTTGGTGAATCAACATTAAGCGGTCATCGGATAAATCAAAAAGAATATTTTTCGCTCGGCGTTCAACTCCGGTAATTTTTTTGACGATAATATGTTTTCTGAAAGCGTTTTCGCCTTTGGCGGAGAAGTATTTCGGCCAATCAGTCCAAATGTTTTTGATTCTCCTCCCAATAACTTTCCTTTTTAAATCATTTACGATTGTTTGCACTTCCGGAAGTTCGGGCATTCCTTTATTCTATCAAATACTTTTGCGCAGAGGGACTTTGACTGATGCGAAAAAAGGTTTTAGTTTTAAATCAGCACCTTTGCGCTGCTTCTTTGTGTCCGTGGTGTCACAAACAAGGAGCACTTACATGTGGACTTCCGGTTTTACCTAGCGGCTTTCAAAATCACGTCCATCCCAACACGCTGTGAACCCGTTCAGAAAAGGGGGGCATCAGATGAGAACAATGACGCGCGACGTTACGATGAGAAGCGACGAGACGACAAGGAAGATGGAAGGCGGGTCGTTCGCGATCGCCACCAAGAAGACTTATGGCGACGAGAATGACGGCAGGACGAGCGAGGAGTCGGACTAGGATGCCGAAACAGACGGGGGAAACCCTACAGAAAAGGGGGTGGCGCTTTGAATGTTCGCAAGATGGGCGCCGATTCGAGCGAGCGAGAAGGAGTGGACACCGAGGTCTAGCCCAAATATCATAGGGCGAGATCTCCACAACCGGCGGTTAGCGAAAGCTAACCGCCATTTTTTTCTTGCCAATACATCAAAAATAAAATAAAATGGGTTCAATGGTGAGCGGGAAAGCATTGGAAGAAAAACTTTTGGGCCAACGCCGCGAGGCGGAGGAAAACGACGCCAAACGTCGCGCCCAAAAATCAGGCCTGCCTTATTTAAACTTGATTTCGGCAAAAATACCGACAGAAATTAAAGCAATGTCCTTGGTGCCGGAAGAGGAAGCCAAGAAAGCCCAACTCGTGCCGTTTCAACTGGTTCGTAAAAAATTACTGATTGCCGCTTTTGACCCGGAAAAATCCGAAACAAAAACGGTTTTAGAAAAATTAAAGAAAAATAACGAGATTATCGTTTATGTCGTTTCCAGATCCGGACTGGAACACGCTTGGAGCTATTATCAATATGTTATTTCAACAAAAGAAATAACCGGCAAAGTTGAAATCAATGAAGATAATTTAAGAAATCTCACGGAATCAATCAAAAATCTTGCGGATTTAAACGCCACCGCGAAACAATTCAAAAATCCTTACACTTCCCAGGTCTTGGAAATTTTCTTGGCGGGCGCCTTGGCGCTGGATGCTTCGGATATCCACTTTGAACCGGGCGAAGATTTTACAACCATCAGGTTGAGAATAGACGGTATCCTCCACAACGCTTATGAAGAACTGAACGGCTCGATTTACCAATCACTTATCTCCCGCATCAAACTTCTCTCCGGCCTAAAATTAAACATCCACGACGAACCCCAAGACGGCCGTTTCACAATCGGCCTCAAAGACCGCGACATTGAAATGCGAACTTCAATTATTCCTTCGGAATACGGCGAAACGATTGTTATGAGAATTCTTGACCCGCGGGCGCTCAAGGTTGATTTGGAAACTCTCGGTTGGAGAAAAGACGACCTTGAAATTATTAAAGCTGAAGTTTTAAAACCGAACGGCTTAATTTTAAATACCGGCCCCACCGGCTCCGGAAAAACCACGACTCTTTACGCTTTCTTGCGTAAAATTTCATCGCCCGAGATAAAAATCATCACGATTGAGGACCCGATTGAGTACCACCTCCCGGGTATCTCCCAAACCCAGGTTGACCCCGACGCAAATTACACTTTTGCAAGCGGTCTCCGCTCCATTCTCCGCCAGGATCCGGACGTAATTTTAATCGGCGAAATCCGCGACAAAGAAACTACTGAAATCGCTTTGAACGCTTCTTTAACCGGACATCTAGTCTTTTCAACGCTTCACACGAATGACGCGGTGGGTGCCATCCCCCGCCTGATTGATCTGGGCGCGAAACCGCAAGTTTTAGGACCGGCCTTAAGCATCGTCATCGCTCAAAGGTTGGTTCGCCTCCTCTGCCCGAACTGCAAATCGGCAAAAAAAATTAGCGAGACGCTGAAGAAAAAGATTTATGAATTTTTGAGCCAACTCCCCGAACGCGTGAACAACAAGCAATATGAGGCTTTTAAAATATACGAGCCTGGGAAATGTGAAAAATGCGCGAATCTCGGCTATAAAGGTAGAATTTCAATTTTTGAGCTTTTCCTCGTCTCCGAAAAAATTGAAGAAGCTATTTATAAAAATCCGACGGAAATAGAATTAAAGGCACTGGCAAAAAAACAAGGCATGGTTACAATGCAAGAAGACGGTATTTTAAAAATTTTAGAAGGACTGACAAGCGTTTCCGAAGTCGAAAAAACAACCGGACCAATTGAATGGCTGGGTTTATAATTTTGATTCCTGAAATAGTTCTGTGGGCAGCAAAAGCCCGTAAGGCAAAAGCGACCTTTCCTTTGTAAAAAGCGGGAAAGGACAGGAATCTCCGGAGGAACTGCCGAGCCGGAGCAAAGCAGCCCTAAAATTCTAAAAAGAATTCCGCTCACCCACAGAACTATTTCAAGAAACGCTGATTCTGTTCAAGGCTAGCACAAAGAAGTTTGTTTGTCAAGGTCTATTTTGTGAGGCCTTATATGGCGATTAGAGCGGTGTCATATCTAGAATTATCATGGAAAAACGGCAAAATCAAAAAACAAAAGCGGAGGATTCTGGTCTCGAATTAACACTGCGGCCGTCCTCGTGGTCTGATTACGTTGGTCAGGAAAAAATCAAAACAAACCTGCGTTTAATCATTGACGCGGCAAAACAACGCAACGAAAGTTGCGATCATCTTTTGTTTTACGGCCAAGCGGGCTTGGGCAAAACAACCCTTGCTTACCTTGTCGGAAAAGAAATGGGCGCAAATGTTAAATCCACTTCCGGCCCAGCGTTGGAGAAAGCCGGCGATGTCGCCGCTATTTTGAGTAATTTAGAACCTTACGAAATGCTTTTTATTGATGAGGCTCACCGCATCAATAAGCTTATAGAAGAAATTCTCTATCCCGCTCTTGAAAGCCGCAAACTGCATTTGATAGTCGGCAAGGGTCCTTCCGCCCGGACGCTTTCTTTGGACCTGCCGCCGTTTACCATGATCGCGGCAACGACCAAGGCCGACCTCCTCTCGGCGCCGCTCCGGTCGCGTTTCGGCGCTACTTTCCGCCTTGATTATTATAAAAATGAGGACATTGAAAAAATCATAGAACGTTCGGCGGGATTATTGAATGTAGAAATCGAAAAAGACGCGGTTTGTATGCTTGCCGGCACATCGCGCTTTACGCCGCGCACGGCAAATCGCCTCTTGAAACGCTGTCGCGATTACGCCCAAGTTTACAAACAAAAAACGCTAAGCGTAGAAACCGTCTTAAAAACGCTTGAAATGCTTGAGATTGATCATCTTGGATTGGAACTGGCCGACCGGCAATTACTTGAAGTTATTATTAAAAAATTTAAAGGCGGGCCCGTTGGTCTTAAGGCTGTCGCGGCCGCCTTAAACGAAGAGGCGGGAACCATTGAGGATATATATGAACCATTCTTGATGCGGCTTGGTTTTCTCCACAGAACACCGCTCGGCCGCATCGCGACTCAAGCCGCCTACAATCACTTGAAAATCCCAAAGGGTCGTTCTCTGCTTTAAAAAAATGGTTTTTAAATCAACCTCGCCGAGCCTTACTCAAAAAATTGCCGCGCGGCTCGCGCGAAAAATAATCAAAACAAAATTAAAAAACGCTCTCATTATCGGCTTGACCGGCGAATTAGGGGCCGGTAAAACAAATTTTATTCAAGGGTTCGCGAAAGAACTGAAAATCCGTGAACGTCTCACAAGCCCCACTTTTGTCATTTCAAGAAATTACAACATTAAAACAAAACACTATAAAAAATTATTTCATGTTGACGCTTATCGGCTGAAAAACATTAAAGAAACAAAGATTTTAAATTTTGAGCCGGTAATTGAAAACCCCAAAAATATTATTCTAATAGAATGGGCGGAAAGAATTAAAAAAATTCTGCCCAAAGAAACAATCTGGATAAATTTTGAACACGGCAAAAAAGAAAATGAGAGAATTATAAAAATACGATGACGATAACTCTTGACAAATAACGAACCCAAGAATACGCTTTAAACAACTTTCAGCACATTAACAAAAAGGAGGGGAAATGTTTTCTGATTACCACTGGACCGACATTTTTTTGGGAGTGGTTTGCGCGACAGTATTCCTTTGGCCAATTACTTCAAAAATGCTTCCTAACAATTACGACAATTGGGAGGGCCGTGGTATTCTTTTGGCGGTAATGATAGCCCTAGTCCTGGTTACGGCTTTTTGTTTCGTCCGTTATGTAATTCATTCCCTCTAAATAAGGTTTAGCCTCGCGCCATACAAAGGTTTGCGGGGCTTCTTTTTTTGAAGCAAAATAAAGTAAATGAGAACCCTTCTTCTAATTGACGCAAACGCTCTAATCCACCGCGCTTTCCACGCCTTACCGCCTTTAACTTCGCCCGATGGCGAGCCAATCGGCGCGATTTACGGTCTCGCGAATACGCTCCTGAAAATACTGAAAATTCAAAAGCCAGATTACGTTGCCGCCGCTTTTGACCGGCCGGAGCCAACCTTCAGAAAAGAAGAATTTCCGGAATATAAGGCTCATCGCCCCAAAGCCGCCGATGAATTAATTTCGCAGATTATAAAAGCTCACGAGCTTTTTCTAAAATTCCAAATCCCCATTTTTGAACGTCCCGGTTTTGAAGCCGATGATATTATCGGCAGTTTGGTGAAGACATTTAAAAAAGAGGAAGAACTTCAAATCGTTATTTTAACGGGCGACCTGGACACGCTTCAGCTTATTGAAGGTGAACACGTAATCGTAAGAACTCCCCAGAAAGGCGTAACCGAAACAATTATTTATGATGAAGCGGCTGTTATAAAACGATACGGACTAAAACCAAGTCAAATCCCCGATTACAAGGGTCTTGTTGGCGACCAGTCGGACAACATTCCGGGCGTGCCGGGCGTGGGCCCAAAAAGCGCCGAAAAAATTTTGACTGAATTCAAAAATCTAGAAACCGCCCTCAAGGAAATTTCCGAGGAAACGCCTTTGGGCAAAAAAATCCTGACCCACAAAACCCAAGCCGCTCTCTCCAAAAAACTCGCGATAATCCGTTGCGATATTGATCTTGAGGTTAAATTGGAAGACCTTAAATATTCAGGACCCAACTTTAAAATCCTTGCGCAGTATTTTACGGAACTCGGTTTCCAAAGTTTGGTTCAAAGAATGCTAAATCAAGAATCTTTACCGGGGTTTACCGAATCCACGCCATCAAAAGAAACGCTCCCGAAAAACGCAATAATAATCCCCGACGCGGAATTTTTTGAAAAAAATCTTGACTTAATTCCCAGCGCCGAGACAAAAATCGCTTTTGACTGGAAAACAATCTTAAAAGAGTCGCGAAAAAAAGATTTTAAAGCGACTGGTTTATTTGACCTTAAAATCGCCGGCTGGCTTTTAGATTCCGACCAAAAAGATTACTCGCTTGAGGCCCTAACGAGGCGTTTCTTAAGGATAAATTTTGACGAAAAAATGCTCCCCGAAATTTTAACGGAGCTCTTTCTTTTCTTTGAGAAAAAATTGAAGGAATACGAATTATTATTTGTTTTTCAAAAAATTGAAATGCCCTTGATTGAAATTTTAGCCGATATGGAAAACTGGGGCATCCGCGTGAATAAAAACGCTCTAAAAAATCTAAAAAATGAAATTGATAAGGAATTGGAAAGTCTCGTCTACAAAATTTATAAAGAGGCGGGAACGGAATTTAATATCAATTCGCCAAAACAAGTCGGCGAAATAATTTTTGAACGCTTAAAGATCGGCGACTCAAAATCAAAGAAAACTAAGGGCGGCCGAAAATCTACGGCCGAAAAAGTCCTCTTTGGGCTAAAGAGCAACCACCCGATTATAAATTTAATTCTTGAATATCGGGAAAACTTCAAAATTAAATCAACATACGTTGAGCCGCTCTTAAGACTCGCTGGGAAAAGCGGGATTATTCACGCAACATTTATTCAAACTGGAACCGCGACCGGCCGTTTAAGTTCGGAAAAGCCCAATTTGCAAAATATTCCCCAAGAATCAAGGTGGTCCTTACCTCTCCGGAAAACGTTTGAAGCCGAAAACGGTCGCTCTTTTTTGTCTCTTGATTATTCACAACTTGAACTGCGACTCCTGGCCCACGTAAGCGAGGACAAAAAACTCATTGAGGCCTTTCGTAACAACGAGGACATTCATTGTGTCACCGCCTCCCAAGTTTTTGACGTTCCGTTAAATAAAGTTGATTCCCGAATGCGTCGCCTTGGGAAAACCTTAAACTTCGGCGTGGTCTACGGAATGGGCGCGAAGGCATTTAGCGAAACAAGCGGTCTCCCGCTCCCCGATGCCCAGAAATTCATCAAAGAATATTTCGCTGATTTTCCGGCAATTAAAATCTGGCAGGAGAAAATAAAGTCGGAAGCGAAAACATTCGGCTTCGTGAAAAATTTAAACGACCGGAGGCGATGGTTTTTAAATCTTGAAACCGGCGAGCACTACCCCGATTATGAAATCGAAAGGGCGGCTATAAATATGCCGATCCAGAGTTTGAACGCCGACATCTTGAAATTGGCCATGATAAAAACCTGCCTTATTCTTAAAGAGAAAAAATGGTTCGGTTCGGAAGTTAAGCTCATTCTCACCATTCACGATGAATTGCTCTTCGAAATTGACGATGTTATTCTTAAAAAAACAGTTCCGGTTATAAAAAACATAATGGAAAAAATTTACCCGCTTTCCGTCCCTTTGAAAGTCGAGGCGAAAACGGGAAAAAACTGGGGCGAGATGAAAAAATGGCGAGACGATTTTTAAAAAGTTTTAAATTATACGCGAAAACGCCGAAATTCGCGGCGTCTTTTACGCTTTTGTTGCTCGCTGGTTCTATAACAGTCGGCCTTTTTTTTCTTGCGCCGCTTTTTTACGCCGTCGTAAACCTTGTTGTTTTTGTCGGCATCGCCATAGTCACAATTTACAGCCAAACAAATCTTGCAATCTTCGGGGAGATCGCCGATGAAAAAACCAATGAGTTAAACGCCGTTATTGAAAACACCGAAGACGGTATAATTATTTACGACCTGGATTTTAAGATCCTCGCCCTAAATGGCGGCGCCGAAAAAATATTGGGGGTTAAAAAAGAGAAGGTTATGGGTCAAAAAATAACACCGGATTTTATGAACAGTCCCGGTCTTAAGCTTTTAACCCAGGTTCTTTTCCCTTCCCTTGCCCTTTCGGCGGTTCAAATTTCACAAGAAAACTGGCCCCAAATAGCGGAAATCTTAACCGATGAGCCGGCATTGAAATTAAAAACGACTTTAAACAGAATTGTTGATGGGGCGGGGAAAGCGGTCGGTTTCCTTAAAATCGTAAGCGACGAAACGCGAGAGAAAAATATTATTCAATCCAAAAGCGAATTTATCACGGTAGCTTCGCATCAATTAAGAACACCTCTTACTGGCATAAAATGGACATTTGAATCCATCACTAAAAACTTGGTCGGCGGTCCACCGGAACTAAAAGAAATGGTGGAGGAGGGGGTAAAATTGACCGAGCAGGCCCTAAAAACCGTAAACGATCTTTTGGATATCGCGAAGATTGAGGAAGGCCAGTTTAATTACAAATTCGAAAAAACCGACATAGCTGGATTCGTTCAGGAAATCATAAATCAAGCGTTCCCGATAGCCAAGGAATACAACATTAAAATTGAATTTAGTCGCCCTCAAGAAACTTATTTCGTTAACTCGGATCGGCAAAAATTAGGCATCGCAATTTCAAATCTCATTGATAACGCCATAAGATACAATGTTAAAAACGGGGGGGTTGTGGTTTTAGTTTCAAAAACAGAAAACGGCCACTCCTTAAAAATCAGCGTTCAGGACGCCGGCATCGGCATCCCCGAAGACGAGCTCGGGAAACTTTTCACTAAATTTTATCGGGGCTCAAACGCCATTCAAGTCGCTCCCAATGGCAACGGCCTCGGTCTTTACATCGTAAAAAATATAATAGAAAATCACGGCGGCAAAATCAGTGTTGAATCGACAATCGACCGGGGGAGTACGTTTTCCTTCACGCTTCCCTTAAGCCAACAGGAATAACCAATGATAATTCTTGGAATTGACCCGGGTAGCGTGAGAATCGGGTTTGGTGTCGTCAGAAAATCTTACGGCAAACTCATTTGCGTGGACGGTGGACTTTTTAACGTTCCGGCTGTGTTGAAAGATTATAATCGCTTAATTTCAGCCGAGCGAGAAATAAAAAAGATTCTAGACAAATTTAAGCCGGATCTCGTTGGCATCGAAAAAGTCTTTTTTGTCTCAAATCAAAAAACCGCTATTCGAGTAATTGAGACTCGTGGCGTCATTATTAAATCGATAGCCGAGCGCTCCATACCGATAATTGAGCTCGCGCCGACAGAAATAAAACTTGCCGTGACCGGCGACGGCAAAGCCGATAAAAAAGCAATCGCTAAATTAGTTCTCCTTTCTCTAAATATAGGCTCTCACGAAAGCCGCGCCAAAAAATGGCCAGATGATGTTTTTGACGCTTTGGCCATTGCCATTGCTTCATCAACTAGGGCCATCCATATAAAATCCCTTGTGGAAAAAAACTAATTTGTTAAAATCAGTGAAGAGTTGACAGGGAAAAATGTTTAATTATACTAGTCCCAGTACCGCGCTCTGATTTTTGCGGTAAAAGGTCGTTTTGTGACCAAAACCCAACTATTTGTGGTCATAAAAAAATAATCAGCACCTTAAAGCGTATGATAATTTTAAAGACAAAAAACTACTTACCGGTAAGCATTTTTCAAAACGTAAACGACGAGGACGGTCTTGAGGGCGACGATGAATCGGAAGAGACCAAGAAGGAAGAAAACGAAACAGAGGAGCCGGTGGAATTAGACGAGGAGCCGGAAGGATAGTAAAATAAACACCTCAAACCCCCGCAAAAACGGGGGTTTTTGTTGTGTTAATCTAAAATAAAGCCAATAATTAAAGAATGTCGGAAAATACAAGGCGGGCCAAAAAGAAACGTAAAATATCGCAAAAAAAGAAGGGATTGTTCGTAAAACTAACGCCATTTTTATTCGCTCTTTGGCTTATGGTTTTTTTTGTCGCTGTTGGCGTTGTTTACGCGGCGGTTATCATAAAGAACCTGCCCTCGCCCGAGCAATTTAGTTTCCGCCAAATCAGCCAATCAACGAAGCTTTACGACCGAACAGGCAGGGTCCTACTCTACGAAATACACGGCGAAGAGAAAAGAACGATTATACCGCTTGAAGAAATTCCCGATTATTTAAAGCGGGCCACGCTCGCCACGGAAGATGACGATTTTTACACAAGACCAGCATTTGATTGGAGAGCAATCCTCCGAGCCTTTTTTGCAAACCTTAAAGCGGGGCGGATCGTTCAGGGCGGCTCTACCATTACTCAACAATTAGCAAGGAATATTTTTTTGACCCCAAGAAAGACTTTTGACCGAAAAATAAAAGAACTGATTCTGGCGATTGAGCTTGAATCAAAATACAGTAAAAACCAAATCCTTTATTTTTATTTAAATCAGATTCCTTACGGTTCTAATGCTTATGGGGTAGAGGCGGCAAGTCAAACTTATTTCAATAAGTCGGCTCGCGACCTGACCCTGGCCGAAGCCGCCTTGCTTGCGGGATTGCCAAAAGCGCCCAGCTTTTACTCGCCGTGGGGTCTTCATTCTAGGGAGTTGTTTGAAAGGCAAGCTTATGTCTTAAACAGAATGGTTGATTTGCGCTACATCACGCTTGAGGAAAAAAACGCCGCTAAAAAGGAAAAAATAGACTTTGCGCCTCAGTCGCTGGGCACAATAAAAGCGCCTCATTTTTCCTTGGCCGTAAAGGATTACCTCATAAACCGATACGGCGAAGGAATTGTTAATAACGGCGGCCTTAAAATTACGACGACCCTTGATTGGGAAATGCAGGAAATGGCCGAAAAGGCCATAAAAGAAGGGGCAGAAAGGAATGAGGAACTCTATAAAGGACGAAACGCAAGCTTAGTTGCCCAAGACCCGAAAACCGGCCAAATTCTCGCCCTTGTCGGTTCCCGCGACTATTTCAACACGGAACTCGAGGGCAATTTTAATGTCGCAACGCAGGGCTTGCGCCAACCAGGTTCAGCCCTAAAGCCTTTCGCCTATCTAACGGCTTTTGAAAAGGGTTATTCTCCAAAAACAATCATCTTTGATGTTCCCACAGAATTTGACACAACTGGCAACCCGGAAAAAAGTTACCAACCGCAAAATTTTGATGAAAGCTTCCGCGGTCCGGTAGCTTTTGAAGAAGGGCTAGCGCAATCAATCAACGTTCCTTCTGTAAAAACTCTCTATTTGGCCGGCCTTGATGATACTTTAAAAACAATTCACGATTTCGGCATAACAACCCTGAAAGAAAGGTGGCGATACGGGCTCTCGCTAATTTTGGGCGGCGGCGAAGTGAAGTTAATTGATCTTGTAAACGCTTACGCAACGCTTTCCCAAAAAGGTGTAAGGCACGAGCAAGCGATGATTTTGAAAGCGGAGGACCCCGAAGGCAATATCTTGGAAACCTACCAAGACAAAGCGACAAGGGTTATGGACGAACAATACCCGAGATTGATAAACCAGATTCTCTCCGACAAGCAATTGCGTTCGCCTCTTTTCCAAAACAGCTTGTCCTTGACCGTATTTGAAAATCGCGAAGTTGCCCTTAAAACCGGCACCACAAACGATTACCGCGACGCTTGGTCAATGGGTTATACTCCGTCGCTTGCCGTTGGCGTGTGGGCCGGCAACAACAACAATAAACCGATGGAGCGCCACGGCGGAAGCATTTTGGCGGCCGTCCCAATCTGGAACGCGTTTCTCAAAGAAGCTTTAAATAAATACGAGCCGGAAACGTTTACAAGGCCCGATCCGGTTCCCCTTATAAACAAGTCCATGCTTGACGGTCAGTCGGTTGCCTTTCCAACCGTAAACGGGAAAACGTATCCCCAAATCCATTCAATTCTTTACTACTTAGACAAAAAAAATCCGCTGGGTCCGAAACCGATGAATCCGGCCGAAGATTCGCAATTCTATAATTGGGAAAACGCCGTTTTAAACTGGGCAAGATACAACGTTCCTAATTTTTATGAATACAATCTGCCGGTTCCGAATTTCAACGAGCCGTCATCGCAACTAAACGATCCGGTAATCAGTGGCTTCTATCCGACAAATGGCGAATTTATCACAATTCCCTCAAGCATTAAAGCCGAAATAAGCTCGGCCAAACAATTGAAAAAAGTGGAGCTTTATTTTAACCAGAAACTAGTAAACAGCGCGAACATAACCGGTAATCGTTTTTCTTACCAGTATAGTTTAAATGAGAAGTTGGGGCCGCAAAATTTAATTGAGATAAGGGCGGAAAATGCCGAGGGACAACAATCTTCCCTTAAAATAATTGTTTTTCGCTGATCAGCTTTTTATCGGCATTACGATATAAAGCAGCGATTGTTCCCCATCTCCACGAATTACAACCGGTTTATCGGGAGCGTTAATTCCCAAAACGACGCTTTCTCCTTTGTAAATTTTCAGGCCATCCAAAAGATACCGCCAATTAAAAACAACCGAAAATTCGGTGCCGTTCGCTTTGGTGGGTATTCGATAACGGTTTTCACCTAAGGTGTTGTCCGAAGAAAAAAGCTCCAAAAATTTTTTGTTTTCGCCGTTCCTTAGAGTAATATCGCTTGCGCGGCCGGAAAAAGCGCTGGTTAATTTCACGGCGCTTAAAAGCTCGCGACGACTGACCGAAACCTCTGTTTTGATTTGCTTCGGAATAATCGACAAATAATCAGGAAACGATCCCTCGATTAAACGGGAAACGATAAGTTGGCCAACGGTTTGAAAAACAATCTGGTTCGGGTCAACAAAAATTTCAACCTCGTCTTCTTGGTTTATAAATAAACGTAAAATTTCTTGAGCTGTCTTAATTGGGATAATCGCGTTTATTTTCTCGAAATTCACCACAATCTCACCTCGGTCGATTTTTCTTTCGGCCAAACGAAAACTGTCCGTTGCGACAAAGCATAAATCCTTGTCCATAAAATTCATAAAAACGCCGCTGATCTCCGGTCGTATGTCCGAATACTGCGTCGCCACAATAACTTGAGAAACAGCCTCCTTGAGTAGAGCGGCTTTTATTTTTATTGATTGTTTTTTGTTTTGAGGTGAAGGAATAATCGGAAATTCTTTTGGGTCATAACCATGAACGATGGCTTCGTAATTATCGGCGCTGATTATTAAATCCCTGTCTTTCTGCTCTAGGGTTATCCTTTCTGAGTCTAAGTTTGCCACCATGTTGTTGAAAATGTTAAAAGGTACCGCGATTTCTCCTTGCTCAATTATTTTTCCGGCAATAACATGTTTAACTGCTAACTCTAAATTAGTTGAGATTAGAGTTATCTTATCTTTAACCTCAACTAAAAAATTTTTTAGGATTGGTAGATTAGCGTTTTCGCTGATTGTTTTCTCAACAGCGTAAAGCCCCCTCATTAAATTATTTTTTAAAACTATTAATTTCATAAAAATATTAGTTAATAATAATTAGTAGTAGTACTGTTAATTTGTTTATAACCCCAAAAACCCTTTTTTAAAAAGAGTTTTTTAAGCGCAACAAAATCAAAACCTGTTAATAAAAAAGAATAAATAAAAGTTATTCGCGCCAACAGAGAATTTTTAAACAAGTTATTAACTGGTTTTCGAAAAGTTATTAAATTAAGCATTGTTTTTATAAACCCTTTCTTTTATTAAAACTATTTTTTGGTTTAAGCTCGCGTTTTGTGTAATTTCTTTCATAATCTTTTCGCATGAATGAATCGCGGTTGTGTGGTCCCGATTACCGAGTTTTTCGCCAATATGCGGATAAGAAAGTTTTAGAATATCTCTAAGTAAATACATTGCAATTTGCCGCGGCTCAACAATCTCCTGCTTTCTGCTTCGCGCTATTAAATCGCTTTGCGGAATCTCAAAAAAATCAGAAACAGTTTTTATAATTTCATTAGCAGTAATGTTTTTAGCCGAGACCCGAACCGTCTCGCTTAGTATTTCCCCAAGCTTTTTTGAATCTATCTTTACGTTCTTATATTGCTGATAAAACACTATTTTATTGAGGACACCCTCCAACTCCCTTATGTTTTTTTGGACATTTGCGGCGATTTGTTCAACTATTTTTTCCTCAATATTTACGCCCTGCTCCTGAATTTTTGATTTTAGAATAGCGAGCCGCATCTCATAGTCTGGGTAGCCCACGTCAGCAATCATGCCGCCCTCAAAACGAGATTTTAGTCTTTCTTCCAGGGTTGGTATTGCGGCCGGCGGTCTATCTGAGGATATTATTATCTGTTTGTTATTTTCGTAGAGAGCGTTAAAGGTATAAAAAAATTCTTGTTCGGTTGTCGGCTTGCCGCCGATAAATTGAATGTCGTCAATTATTAAAACATCAGTGTTCCGGTATTTTTTCTTCGTGTCATCCATTCTCCTGTTTCTGATTGCCCAAACCACATCCCCGATGAACTTTTCTGATGTTGTGTAGAGGACGCTCGCGTTATTTTTATTTCTTTTACTGATTTCGTTGCCGGCCGCTTGAAGCAGGTGGGTTTTGCCGAGTCCCACGCCGCCGTAGATGAAAAGCGGATTATACTTTTTGCCGACGTCTTTAATTACGGCTTGGACGGCGGCGTAAGCAAGCTCATTTGACGAGCCGACAACAAACGAATCGAATGAGTACTTGGGATTTAGATTGGTTTTGGAATCTACCTTCGTTTCAATCAAAGATGGCTGGGGTTGAATTTCGTGCACCGGCCATTTTGGTTTTCTAGGGAGAGTGGCCGAAGACGGGGGCTGATTTTGGTTCACGACAATGTAATTGACGCTTTTTATCGAACCGTCGAGGTTTCTCAAGGAGCCGAGAATAATTTTATGGTATCTATTTTTAACCCACTCCTTTGCGAAATTATTAGGCAGTCCCACAAGAGCCACGCCCCCGCCCTCACCCTTTTCAATCAACTGGCTTTGTTTTAACCAGGTTAGAAAATTTGGTCGCGAAACCTGCAACTCAACTTCCCCTAAAACGTTTTGCCAAATTTCTTGAAGGTTCATAATTTAAACAATGCGCTTTATAATGATGATAGATGTATTGCGCAATCTTTCAATATTGAAAAATAAATCGCGTTGTGCTTTAATTGTTAATGAAAAGTGGATAAGCAGACATGAGCGTAACCTACCAGCCCAAAAAAAGAAAAAGGAGAAGAACGCACGGCTTTTTAAAGAGAAGGAGAACAAGCGGCGGCCGCCGGGTGATTAAGTTGAGACGGCGTAAAGGAAGAAGGCGAATTGCCCTTTAGAGTGAAGATGGCGGCGGTTTTTGTAAAAATGCGGTCTCGCGGCTTTCAAAAAAAGCCGTTGATTGTTTCAGTAAGCGCTAAAATTATCAAAAAAGCGACAGAAAGAAACTTTTTAAAAAGAAGGATTCGGGCGATTATGAGGCCGATTATAAAGAAAACAAAGACCGACTACATGATCATAGTGAAAAAAGAAGCAATGGACACGGCATTTTCTGAGCTTGAGCGGGAAATTACAGCCCAGACGAACAAAAACAAATGACGAATTTATTTAAAAGTATTTTTTATGAACCGATTTTATCGGTTTTGGTTTTTATTTATAACAACCTAGCTTTCCATGATTTGGGTCTCGCCATCATTTTTTTAACAATTTTAGTAAGAATAGTTCTTTTCCCGCTTTTTTATAAAAGCGCCAAGGACCAGGCCCTGCTTAGTCGGCTCCAGCCGAAAGTCAAAAAAATCCAAACCGACTTAAAGCATAAAAAAGAAGAGCAAGCCAAGGCCCTTCTCGCTTTATACCGTGATCACCGCTTCAATCCTTTTTTGAGCGTATTTCTCTTAATCGTCCAGCTACCAATTTTTATTGTTTTGTTTCAGATTTTCACGAAAGAATTGGAAACCGCCACCTTTGGTAATCATTCTTTGCTTGGTTTTATCAATCTTGAAAACCGGAGTTTGGTCATAGCTTTCGTTGCTGCGCTTCTGCAGTATTGGCAAGCGAAATTAGCTTTGAGTGGGGGTAGTCCGGTCGGTTTCGGCGGCGGCGCAGGCAAAAGCGGCCAACCTCTAAAATTTATGACTTATCTCGGCCCAATTTTTACGTTGTTTGTTTTAGGCGGGTTGCCGGCGGCGTTGGGGGTTTACTGGGTCGTGTCGGGCTTGTTTTCTCTCGCCCAGCAGGTGTATATTAATAAAAAAATAAAGGTGGGAGTCGCAACCGAAACACAAGAATCACATGGACAAAATCTTTCAAAAAATCAATGATTTATTCGCCTTAATGGGCTTTGAGAGCTCCGAGGTGAATATTAATTTAGACGCCGATAACCGCCGGGTTTTTATTGTTGTTGACGACGAAACAATAAAACCGCAAATCCCGATTTTTTTAAATTCGCTAGAGCATCTTTTGAATCTCTGTCTTCGGAAAGAAAGCTTGCCGCCTTACGCGGTTGATATTAATTATTATCGCCGAGAAAGAGAACGATTGATTGCCGACCTCGCGAGAGCGGCGGCGCACAAAGCGATTGTCACGAAAGACGAAGTTGAATTGCCGGCGATGAACGCTTACGAAAGACGGCTTGTGCATTTGGAAATCACCAGCAACCCCGCCTTAAAAACCGAAAGCGTGGGGCTCGGCAAGGACCGCCGCGTCATCATCAAGCATTTATAAATCGGCTTACTTATCTATCTTAAATTCGTAAAGATAATTATCGTACCGGTTTATGAAATAAAGAGAGCCGTTAAGAATTTGCGGATTTAAGCCGTCAATTATCGGCGCGCCGTTGAAGCCGCTCATGAGCGGATTTTTTATTTCCGCGATTTCGTTTTTCTCCGCGTCTATTTTCAAAACAAAGAGGTCATCAATTGTGAAAAATTTCTTTTGATAATAATCGTCCGGCAAGTTTGATTTTTGCGGAAACCCTTCTTGAGGCACAAAGCAATAAATCAGACTGCTTGACGCGGCAATGTTTGTCTCTCCGCCGCATTTTGTGGGCAAAGTCAAAAAAACGGCTCGCATTTGTTTAGCTAAAAACCCGCCATCCGAAAAAAACAATCCGTCTGATGAAGAAAACTTGAAAGCGAGGTTTTTGTCTTTTGACCACTTAATTGTCAGCCCTTTTTCCGGCCGGAGGAGCGCGGTCAGGCTAAGAGTTTTTAAGTCCAAATTCCAAACTCGGCCGCTCACAAGAGCCGACGGCAATTCCGAGATTATGAGCGCCTCCGGACCCTTAAAAGTTAATTTAACATCTTTAAAACGGAGGTCTTTAATAATAATTTTGTAAGTTGGCGGTGTTTTTGTGAGGTCAATTTTGGTTAAGTTCAAATCATTGCCGTTTTTTAAAACCCCGATAAGTTCGTCGTCTTCCGCCGTCCAGGTTGCGTTAATTATCTCCGCCGGAAGCGGCCGCCACGCCTTATCAATCAAATCAAAAATACCCCAGCTTGGCGCGCGCGGAGAACCGAAAGCCGCGAGAATCTTTTTATCGCCGGGCGCGGCTTCAATAAAATTAAGCGCATCCAAGGCTTGAGTGGAAATTTCCGGGTCGGGCCCGTCTTTCGCGCCCATAATTTTTCCGGTCGGGGTAATATAATAAATCTCGCCAGTGTCTTTAACCGTCCAGAAATCAAAAACCTTTTCTTCGGAAATTTGTTTAAGTTGAGAGGCGGCCGAAGGAGTAGACGTTGATGCCGGCGGAACATTCGGAACATCATTGTCGCCCGGCCCGGTTATTTTTTCCCAGCTTAAATAGACACCAAGTCCCACAATAATAATGATGCCGAGAATTATTGATATTTTAAGAATTGGTTTCATGTTTTTATGGACAGTTTGGCGCGCGAAGATGAATGTGAGGACCGGTTGAGCGTTCCGATGCTCTGCCGCCGGGACAATTTGTTTCATTATTCGGCGTAAATCCAGATTCACGGGCCGCGGTCATTACTTCTTGGACAACGTCGCACTCGGTTCGGCCCCTTGGCACTTTTACTTTGATATCAATACTGCAACCGTTGTAGTGCCCGCCGTTTGGGCCGTGAACGCCTCTCGGCGGATATGCCTCCGTGATTTGATACAGGTTGGGGATCTTTGTGTTCATTACATTTAAAGCGCCGTAAGTCTGCTGTCTTAGAACACAATAGCTTTCTCCAATGGTTTGGCCGGTCCACTTACATTGGCCGCTCTTCATGGGGAAGCTGCTACCTAACGGGACATAACCCTCGCAACCGATTCTGGTTCCAGTGAAAATATGGCAATCGCCTCTCAAACAGTCGGTATTACCCGGCGCTACTTGCTTGCAAAAATCTATAACGGTTTGATCAGTTGAATGGGGCGGTAGAGGCATTTCGTCGGGAGCCTCAGTTGAGAATCTTTCAAGCTCTTTATATTGTATCTCTTCTAATTCCGGTTCTTTTAGCTCCACCAATCGCGGGTTCACGGTTCTTAAAATGAGATAAGAGCCGAGCAAAAGCACAACGCCCCAAATTGCCGATTTTATCATTTCCGTGCCTTCTTGTTGTTTGCTGGAATTGCCGGCGTTTATTATTCTGTAAACCGCGCCAGCGGCAATCATGCCGACCGCGAGGATGCCGGCAATGCCCACACCAAACTGATAAAGACGTTTAATATATTCGGCGATACTTATACCGCTCACAGATTGGCAATCGTCGGAAGCTAGACAGGGCGGCAAGTATTTCAGTTCCAAGTCCGCAGCTTTCGTTAAATGCGAGCCGACCAAAAAAATAACAAGAGACAAAACAAACGTTATTATAAATAATCCGCGCATGGTTTTATTTTGAAACGGTCAATTGTGTTTTTGCATTTGCGAATTCCAGCGAATTGAGGCGATTTTGAACAAAAGCGTTTATTCGGACCATGCTTTGTTCCGGCGTTTGCGGTAACCCCACGTTTACCGCGAGCTGGTTACCGCCGTCTATTTGCTTTTCATTGATACGCCAGGAAAAGGACAATCCCTCAAGCGACGAGACGTTAAAAAAATAGGGAATAATTTGGAGAAAAATTTGGCTTCCCGCTGGCGCGCTCTTTTCCGCGGCGGAGCTTTCAATAACGATAAATTGTCCCACCGCCGGTACTCTCATTGAATTTTCAAACTTGTTATTATTTAAATCGATAACAACTCTCACAAAATAATCATCGCCATCGGTTTTTTGACCGTTAAAAGTCGCTTCTTTAGCGCCTTCCCCGCGACCGATAATCTTCCCATCGGCGTACCATATGAAATTAGCGCGCGATAAATCAATTAACTTACCGCCATTTGAAACCTCGGCGGATACGGTTATCGGCGTATTTGGCGAGGCAAGGGGCTTGCTTTGATAATTCGCCGGGTAAAAATTATTGGCTTGCCATGTGAGAATTACTTGAGCGGGAGTTTGAGCGTTTGCGGGAATTAGCAAATAATAACCGGTAATTAGAAAAAGTCCCATTATTGTAACTAGTAATTGTTTTTTCATTTCTTTAGGGGGATTTTTGAAGGAATGGCGCTTGTGGCTGATTCGGTAGCCGAGCCGCCCATCGCGTATTGACCAACCGCGGCCCCGATTCTCGCGCCAGCCGGCCCAGCAACGGCCGTGCCGACAACAGTTCCGGCCGTCTGGCCCGCGACTTGGGCGACTTTGGGGTGATTGTGAATGAAGGTCTCAATAACGAAAGCGATGAATGTGGTTGGTATTATCGGCAAGGCATTCGCGGCATACTTAGCGATTTGTTTTCCGAGACCGGATTTTTGACCACCTTTACTTTTAAACCACATCCACATTGCAAAAGTGATAGAGCTTTGTAAAATGGGCGCTATAAAAAGCCCCACGCCCGTGAGATCAATTAAAATACAAATAGCGTCGACGCCCAGCGTGAGCATCACGCCCACAATTATTTCTGATTCTTTAAATTTGTCAATTTCCCCTTCCATTTTAATTTTGGCTTTCTTTTAAACCTTTAATTTCCAGCATTTGTTCGGGATTAGTGGTGATAATTTGGTCCTCGGTATAGGAAGCGATTATTTTTATCGCCACATGTTTCAGTCCGGCAAAGAATAATCCTTCGCCCACGCTGGCTTCCAAAAGTAAGGCTCTTTCGCCATCGGTCAAATCAAAAGATTTGGCAACCGCCTCAATTGAGGTCGGCGACTGCTTAAGCAATAGCTGGATTGATGAGTTTGAGATAATCGGCCGGCCGTATTCGGACTTCAAAAAGTCCTCCACGTCTTGCGTGATTGTGGTCACGCCCAGATAATATTTTCTCGCCCGTTTCACGAGGCCGAAGAGGAAAAGCGCGCTGTCTTTGTATTTCATCATCCACCACGCCTCGTCAATCACCAAAATTCTCTGGCGCAATTCGGACCGGATTAAATTCCAAACGAAGTTTAAAATAATGTACATCGCGATTGGCCGCAGTTCGTCCTCCAAGTCGCGGATTGAAAAAATAATCAATCGGTTTCTAATATCAACGTTTGTCGGGGCGTTCGTGAAGCCCGCGTAAGAGCCGTGCGTGAATTTATCCAACCGAGCCGCCATATTTCTCCCACCCTCGGTGTTTTGAAGGATTACTTGAAGGTCTTCCAAGAGCGGTGGGTTCAATTCTTTGGTAACGCCGAAGTTATCAGCGGTGATATCGCGGGCGGCGTAGGTCTCGGTGATAACGCGGTCAAGCAAAGAATCTTCCTCGGGCGTAATCGCGCCGAGCATCAATTTAACGAGCCCCGTAAGATTTAGAATATGGGATTTAAAAACATCGGCCGGTTCTTCGTCTTCGGGCATGATCGGAATGTCAAACGGGTTAACGTGATTCGGCGAGGTGAGCGATATTTTGAAATAACTGCCGCCCACCGCGTCAGCCAGATTTTTGTATTCATTTTCCGGGTCAATGATAATAACGTTTGTGCCCATCATCAGCGCGCGGAGAATCTGGAGTTTGGAAGCGTAAGATTTTCCCGAACCGGATTTCGCGAAAACAACCTGGTTGGCATTTTCCAGAGAAAACCGGTCAAAAATTATCAGGCTGTTGTTGTGCATATTGATTCCATAAAGGATGCCCTTTTCCGAGGAAAGGTCCGGCGACACAAAAGGGAAAAGAGACGAAGCCGGCGCGGAATTAAGCGGCGTGCTTATACCAAGCTCATCTTTTCCCAAAGGCAGGACAGAGTTTAAACTCTCAAGCTGCCTAAATAATGCCGGTTTTATATAAACCAGTCTTGATTCCAGCATTGATTCAATTGTATTTCCAAGCTTATTCAGCTCTTCCAAGCTTTGACCGTAAATAGTGATATAAACAGCGACTTGAAAAAGCTTTTCTCTCGCTTGTTGGAGAACGTCACGCAAATTTTCAATATCCTGATAGGCGGTTTCTAAGAGGGGGTCTCTTACAATTCCTTTCTCCTGTTTCTCGGACATCTCGGCTTCTATTTGCGCGACCTTTTTTCTTAAATTTCTTAATGAAAGCGCGGTGTCCATCGGATGGACAAAAATTGAGATATCCATCATTTCAGCAAGATTGATTATCGGCGAAAACCAGCCAGTCGCGACATAACGCGGATAAGTGAAAACGAAAAATGTTTTTGCGAAATAATCGCCGATTTTTAAATAGTTGGAACTGACTTCCAAGCCGGCTGGAGCGATGACATTCGGGATGTCTTCAGCCCCCGGTTTGTAAGTTTGTGGTATTTTAATTTTCATAGTTCGGTTATTGTTTTTTCGCTATTTCCAGCCCTTTTTTCTCAACCAATTGCGGGTTATATAAATTATAAAATAGTTCCACCAACTCCTCGTCGTTTAGGGGAACGGCGCGGAGGCCGATTTCTTCCAATCCGTTTTTTGCCACTTGAACGCGATGATCCAATTGTTCTAAATTTCCCTTTGTTCTTATTTCTTCCTCGGCATTTTTAGCCGCATTCGATTTTTGATTGAAATTAAAAATACCCAAAAACCCCTTAGCGTTTTTTACCAAAACAATGGGTTCGTAAGGCACGACCACAAAAAAGTTTTTAGTAATAATGGCGTTTTGTTCCACGAACGCGCCGACAAATTTTATATATTCCTCAATTTGAATTTTTAAAAGTTCGTTTTGCTCGTCTTGTTTCCGCTCCTCCATTTTCTCTAAATAAAGATTAATGTTCGCTTTTCTTGAATGAACGAAAAATTGAACGCTGAAATCAAGCGTGTTTAAGAAGTTCTGAAAACTTGCCAAAATCAGATTTTGTTCCGGTTCGGATTTCAGGTCAAAGTTGATGCCGCTAACCATAAGAACTTTGCGGAGACCGCCGCTCTTAAGATAGAGGACCCCGCCCTTAATTTCTTTCAGAGCGACAAATTGCTGGCTTGGTTTTGGTTGTTCTGCCATGTTTTTATTTTATAGGAAAATCATAGATTTAGTAATCAATGCGTTTTGCCGTCTTTCTTTCACCGGTAATATATTGAACTGTTTGGTAGCGGGGTTTTGATGGCTTCGCGCTTTTAGTTGAAAAAAATTTACCGGTTGTGATATCCAATGCTACTGATTTAAGTTTTTCCTGCAACGTCATGTTTCTTCTCACGGCCTGAATCTTTTCAAATTCGGAGATTTCAAGGAAAGTTTCGGCAGTAGCCCTTTGCCAGGTGTAAGTCCTTGGCCGCCAAACGTAATTCAATGCCGCGACAATAACTTTCGGCATATCCTGGCCGTTAATTTTCACAAACGCCAAAGACACGGTTATTCCGGCTATCACTACCGAAACCATAAACCAAAGGAAAAAATTAAAAACGTAAAAAGCGATGAAAATTAAACCGGTGCCGGCGGCAACGAACAAAAATTGCCTCAAAGTTAAAAAACTAATTATTTTTGCCTCCTGCTCTATAAATTGAGGAACTTGGAATGTAGACATTTAGCTTAAATCAATAATGTTTCCATCTAGTTTCGGCCGCCTTGTTGTCTCGTTATTATTCATTTCCTCTTTCTGCATTTTATGAGGCCAAGAGAAAAATGTTTTTGCTTGAAGTATCGGTTTAATTTGTTCAGGTGAATGCTCTTGGGGTTTGGCGTTTTCAATCAGTGCAATCGGCGCTTCGGCGATAGCTTCTTTTTCAAATTTATCTAGACCCATGAACTCCTCTTTACCCGCGAGCGGCGCGACTGGTGTTCGGAATTCGCTGTAATGGACAACCCGTTTTACTTCCTCTTTCTTTTTTTCTGGAGTTTCAACCCGGACTTTAACCGCCGTCTTTTCTTCCGGCCCCGCTTTAGACCGGAAAAATCCGAAGGGCGAAAAAGTTTTCATTGGTTTTGCGATTGCCGGTTCGCTCGCCGCCGGTCTTTCCTCGTGAATGATTAACGGCCCTTCTTCTTTTACTCTCGTTTCCAACGTACCCCCTTTTATTGAGATAATTTTTTCTTCACCGATTTTTTCAAAAGAGATTATTTTTTGTTCTATTGGTGTTACCCCCTTTTGTTGATCTCGTGTCTCTTCCTTCTCTTCCTCGGGCCGTTCTTCAATGGGGGCGTAAATCAGTTCATTTTTCACATAATTCAGGAGCTTTAGTCTTATTTCTTTAGCAAGCGCATTGGCGTGCTCATGATTGAGAAACAAATTTTCATTAATTTCTTTTGCCAGTTCGTTTACTGAAACAAAACCAAGAAGAACAAGGCCCACGAGTTGCTCTAGTGCTTGTGTTCTTTCCGCGTTTAAATAATGAAAACGGCTGATTTGGTTCAGAATTGTTTTTGTTTCTTCAGAATTCAGTAAATTAATTATGTTCCGCGGTAATTCGTTCGCCCTTTCTTCTGTTTCTTGTTCGGTGATTAAGGAATAATCCATAATTTTTGTTTAGGTGGTTGGTGGTTTTTCCCCGGGTTCTTCCGCGGGTGGATACTTTTTGGTTTCTCGTTTCTCGCTTTGAATTTCTGGTGGTGTAACTAATCCGCTTGGGGTTGTTTCCCAGCCGGATGGCGGCGGTGTGGACGGAGAAGACGTTGATGGTGATGATGGTGATGTCGCTGGTGGTGCTTCTGACGGCGTCCCGCGAGTTCTTGTCCCTCTTCTTTTCACTCTTTCAATAGCATTGTCCAAATCGTCTAACTCATCTTGAATTGCTTCTCTTTTGGCCTCATCCGTAGTCCGTCCTAATTGCTCTTGCAGTTCGTCAAATTTTGCCTGAAGACCCGCTAGATCTCTTGGTAATTTTTTCGGCTTCTTTTTAAATAATCCCGAACCCTCCTTCATTCCCCCTGACACAGAATCCATTAGAGATACTGGCCTTATCGGTTCTTTGGCGATTTTTTCTCTTTGTTTTTCGGCGCCGGTTAACCCTCCGCCGATACCTTGCAAGCCGAGTCGGGGCGCTACTGTAAGTACGTTGCCCGCTACCTTCGCTGCTTTTAGCAAGAAAGAATCGCTTTTTTGAATTTTAAATCCCCGACCTAATTTTGTCGCTAACCCGCCCACCTTAGCCGTTCCGGCACTTACTTTTTGAGCAGCTTTCGATTGTGCAACTCTCTGGTTTGCCATTTGAGCTCTGTTCCCCGCAAAAGTTTTTAGGCCATTACCCGCTCCTTTAGCCGCGCCCACTGCGGCATTTGCTCCGGCAATTCCCATTTTCTGCGCCGCGATTAAACCGCCAATCATAATTCCGATAAGCACAACCATTTCTGCGCCTTGAATCGCGACCTTCTGTATTCCCGCGAAGGCCATATCAAAAAAGCCGACAGTGTTTTGTGCTTCAATTTCACCGACCGCCCCGCTTAACCCCCGAGCGCTTAGAATCGCCAGGTATATGAAGAAAGTAACCGCCGGCGCGAAAAACACCCATTCCAGAAATTTATTCCACCAGGCGCTGAAATGTTTTGAGTAAGACGGGATTATCCAAAAAAGCCAGATCATCGGCGAGATTAAAAGCAGAAAAGAAAGCCAAAGATATCTTAAAAGCAGCATAAACGCAAAAGCCAAAAGGACAAGCATGAGGGCGAGCGCGAATATTGTGGTGAAAATTGGTTGGGCGATGGTGAGGAGTAAAGTTGTGCCAAAATGAGTAACGTCGCCCAAACTTGGACTAAAGCTGTTCGCGTCGCTAGCGGAACCGACATAAAAACGTTGCGGTTGAAAAGCGGCCGCCAGAGTGGAAGCGAGTTTAAACGGATTGCCCCCGGCGATTTTGTTTAAGAAAAAATTTGTGAGAACATGTGAGAAATCAATAAAAACCCCGGCAATGGTTAAACTGAAATTTACCAAAATCGCTGCCGCGATGAGTTTCGGGAGAAGTTTGTTTGCGCCGTACTGCTCGGGGCGTCTCAATATTGTCGCAAAAGCGATTATGATGATTACCAAAACAAAACCGAGATTAGCGATGTCGCGCGTAATTTTCCAGCCCACTTCAATTAAAGTGTTTGACCCGTCAAGGATGCGAAGATTGAGGCTAAGCACGAAGCCGACAAACCAGGTCGCTATCATAACGCCGATTCCGACAATGAAGGCGAGTACGGCACTTATGCCGATTGAACCCCAAGCAATCGCGCAAGTGAGAAAGTTAGAGAAGAAACCGAGACCGACACAGCCCTTAACTTTTATATTGCCCACTCCTTGCCCGAAATCTTCGGTTGACATTGACCCCATAGTAGTTGTGTCATAGAACGGCGGAGCTCCTTCGGCCGGCGGCGGTTCGGGGGGTGTCGGCGGATTTTCTTGGGCCAGCACCAAAGCGGTCTGGGCGGAAAATAAAACCAGCAAAAGCAAAATAGTGGCTAGAAAAGAAGATTTTTTAATTTTCAATTTTTTCATCGCGATTATGGCGCGGGACAGCTGTACGAAGAGCCGTTTTGGCATTGATTGAGTTCGTTTTTGACTCTTTCCAGCTCTGACCGCGCTTGCGTCAAACCCCGTTCGGCCTCGCGTTGTTTTTCTTCTAATTGTCTCCCTAGTCTTTCTAAGATTTGCCGTCTGACTAGTTTTTCGATTCGTGACATATCTGGATCCAAAAGGTCGCGCCTCACTTGATTAATTTGGCTGATTAACGTTTCGGTGGTCGTTATTTCATTTTCCATTTGAGTAATGCGATTTTGGATTGTTGTTAAGTCAGGATTTTGTGCGCACGAAGAACCTCGGCTGCTTTGGCAATTTATAAGATTTTGAGTCGTTAAAGCGAGTTCGTGATTTATTGCGATGGCGTCGCTTAAGGATTCCGTGATATTTTCTGTTATTCTCAAAGCCAAATCGGCTTGTTGCTCGGTTAATTGGTCTTGAGCGTTGCTTGCTGTGTCGGCGGCGTCTTGGCGTATTGAATTGTATCCTTCGCAGGCATCCCTTGCCGCTTGAGTTCTTAAATCAGCGCAGTCGCTTTGCGATGATCCGTCTGGTCGAGTTAAGTTTTGGACACCTTCCACCCCCTCTTTAATTAAGCGGTTGATTGCCGCATCTAAAATCGCACCGACGTAAGCGCTAAGTTCATGCGAACTCTCTAGGTAACCAATGTCGGAATAAAGTGACATTTCCAGTCCCGTCGCTATGGCCGTGCCTGGAGTTGTAACCCTGTCCCTTGAACACTTCCATTGCATATTAACGAAATTCTCGGATACAACAGCATGGTTTTTTGGCGGTGGATCGGATGGGCTCGGAAAATAAAATAAATTAGAAACAGGGTAAGGTTCGTCAATTTTCTCGCCGTTCCTCTTATCTGTGGCCGTGAGTTGCCACTCATCACATCTTTTTACGCTTAAAAATCCTTTGCCGGCTTGTATTTCTTGACTTTTAGCGTCCGCGGCTTCCTGGGCGCGCGAGTTTGCTTCTTCAAACGAATTGATTAAAACCCCGTAATAATTGTTTTGCGGTTTGAGCGCTTCGCTGTAGCCAATCCATCCACCCGCTTCAAAATCATTATAAAAATCTTCAAAGTTGCCGACGATTTGGTCTAAAGTGCAACTCACGTTTTGTTGAAATCTCGGCACGGGGCTTAAATTTATCTGAAGACGCGCTTTAAACGGTTGGCAAATTCTGCCTAACCCGATTTCTTGGACAACATCACCGACGGCCGCTTGTTTCGCATCCTCAAGCGTGCCCTCAAGGTCTTCCACGAATTTTGGCTTGCCGTCGCCCTGGATCCATTCAATAATGTTATTAGTGATTTCATCAAGCAGACGTTTCTTAAGCGCTTCAAGCGCGGCTTGTAAGGCTAACTCCAACCCCTTGAAAGTCACATCAGTAATCCAACCCACAACGCCCTCCGGATTTATAGTGATATCGGCTATGCCCAAAAAGGCGTCAGCGCGTTTTGGCATCGCTACGCCGCCGGTCAATATCGATATCGTTAACAAAACAAGAAAAAACTTTTTCGGCATATTTATTTATTTATTTAATTCTTTATAGAGATTTATCATTACAGCCTGGAGATTTAAATCTTCTTCAACAATTTCCGGTATTTCTTTAAGCCCGATGTACCCTTTTAGAGGGTCGGACTTCATGTCGGCGATGGCCTTATAGACCGCCAGTTTTTTTTGCCAGAGATTTAAAAGTTCTAGTTGGACAACCTCAAGAGACTTTGGAGTTTCTAATTCCAAAAGGTCATTTAAAAATTCCGGTATAGCCTCTATCAGCTTGTTAAGATTTTCAGGGTTGTTTTTTTTCACGGTTTCTTCCAAAAGAACGCCCAAATCTTTCTTAAGCCAGCTAAAATTTTTTCGGAGGATACTATCAACTGATTCAAGAAACTCTTTTTGTTGTTGCTTACCCGAACCCCCTTTTAATATTTTTATGTCTTCGGACTCAAAGTGTCGGTAATTAATGTTTTGAGACGTAATTTGTTGCAAATTCTCTCCGACAGTATCCAGCGTCGGCATCTTAAGCGGCGTTTCCTTGGTTATAGTTCCGTTCCCGGCATTTTTATTAAAAACATCTTTTAGATAGTTTTGCGCCAAGAGCTCGGTTAAATTATTGGTTTTTGCTTCATCGGTTATAATATTAGAAATTGAAACAGCTTGATTTAGACGCGATGTTAGTTGAAAGTTTAATTGTGGGTTTTTGTTTGCCGCGGAGGTAAAAACATTAAACACCCCCCCTTTTTTTAGTTGTTTCCCCCGCGAATCTGACATAACAAAGATACTTGTTGTCAACCCCAAAACCAAAACACCGCCAGCAATTATTTTTTTAGCGTTCATTTAGTTAATTATATCACATTTTACCAAATTTCCGCCTTTTATTTTTGTTCGTTGTGGTTCAAAATAAAGAGATGGTTAATAAACTTTTTAAATCCTCCGTTGGCATAATTCTTCTTACTGTCTTTTTTGTATTTTTAAGCTCATTTTATTTATTTTTTTACAAAAACCCGAATCATTCTGAATGGGATTGGTTTTTTCCCCTCGCGGTGGTTGTCGGAGCGACTCTGGGGATGCTTGTGTTGCCCTTGATCTTCATAAAATACGGCCTGAAAGAGAACTTCACCGATTTTGGATTTCGCTTTCCGGAACACAAAACAAAGGCCCTGGTTTTTGCAGCGTTGGCCATCATTTTTTTAACACCGGCCCTGGTTTATTTTAGTACTCTCACGCCATTCAAGGATTTTTATTTATTAGGAGAAAAAGCGAGATCCGGAGGGTATTTTCTCATCGTTACCATTTTTTCATTAATTTATTATTCATCGGAAGAGTTTTTGTTTCGCGGATTTCTCTTTTGGGGTTTGTGGCGAAAATTAAAATATCATAGTTTTTGGCTGAACGGCTTGATTTTCGCCTTTTTTCATTTGACAAAACCACCCTTGGAAATCTTGTTCGCGTTTTTTGTAAGTTTTATTTTTTGTTTCCTTTCCTTGAAATTTCGTTCTTTCGTGCCGTCGGCCTTAGCGCATTTCGGAATTGCCCTAGCTTTGAATTTCTTGATAAACTTCGGATTTTAGTTTTGCACTCACTCGTTTTTTAACAGCAATGACAAATGCTTGATTTGCTCCAAGTTTAAATTCTGTGGCCGTTCTTGGGCATTAATACCGGCCCGTTCCAGTTTTTCTTTGAGTTTGTCTTTTGGCAACAAAAAAGCGTTCGCTAAGTTGTTTAAAATAGTTTTTCTTGGCTGCTTAAAAAGAATTTTGATGAGCTTATAGTAGTTTTTCATAATTTTTTCTTCGTAGGCCACACCCCTTAGTTTAATAATCGCTGAATCAACCTGCGGCGCCGGCTGAAAATCTTTTTTGGGAATATAATCAATAATTTCTACGGAAGCCCAAACCTGAACGCTCGCCGCCAAAAGATTCATTCTCGGCGGTTTTGCGGTTATTCTTTCGGCGACCTCCTTTTGAACCGTTAAAACGATTATTTCTGGTTTATTTTCCAGTTCGCCGATTATTCTTAAAAGTCGGCCGGTAATGTAGTAAGGGATGTTACCGACAATTTTGTAATTGGGTAATTTTAAAATTAACTGCGGCAATAATTTCAAAGCGTCGCCGTGAATAATCTCAACCGAATTTCCATTATTCTTAATTGAATTTCTAAGCGACTGCTCCAAATTTCCGTCTTTCTCCACCGCAATTATTCTTAATTCTTTGCCGTTTATTAATTCTTTCGTCAATTCCCCGTGTCCAGCACCGATTTCTATAACCGTGTCTTTCTCTTTCAGCTCCAAAACCTCAATAATTTTCTTTATTTTTGATTTATTGACAAGAAAGTGCTGGCCTAATCTATTTCCCATTTTAAATTGATATTCGTCGCCATTTTGCTATAATTAAACCATTAGTAGGATTTTGTCTCAAATTAAGTCCCTTTTTAGGGGGTTCCCAAAGGCGACAAGTTTCTGGTCGTTGTTTTTAATTTTAAGCGCTGTTCTCTTAAATACCCTTGTTTTTACAAAGGAAACAGGCTCAATTTCTCATAGAGAAACAGACAGATGGAGTTTTGGCGGACCGGTGGAGAACGTCAAAGCGAGTGGTGACACCCTGCCGGATATTTTAATTAATTCGGGAGCGGCCGCCGTTTCCGGTTCCGATGCTTTGATTGATTCCTACGGTTCGCTTATCGGCAGTTCCGAACCTTTAAGCAATGTGAGATCCGGCCGAGGTGGCTTGAAAAAATATAAGATAAAAAAAGGAGATACGATTTCTTCAGTTGCCGTCGAGTTCGGTTTAACCATTGAAACAATCCGCGCCGCGAACCCGAGTTTAAAAAGCCACGCCTTGCGGGTCGGCGATGAATTGACGATTTTGCCCGTTCCGGGGATTCTTTATGAATTAAAAGACGGTGATTCGCTTGAAACGGTCTCCAGCCGCTTCCGTGTTGATGCCGCTTTGATTAAACAGTACAACCCCGATTACCAAAAACTTTTTGAAATGCCGGGCCGAATTGTTATTTTGCCCTTTGCCAAAGCCCTCCCCAACGTTGATTATGTTAATCGGTATGTCGGCGGCTTGGTAGACCTTAAAAATTATTTTATTTTGCCGGCGCGGGGTTGGAATTGGGGCGAGCTTCATGAATATAATGCTGTTGATATTGCTGATCAATGCGGCAAGCCGATTTATGCCTCGGCCGAGGGGCTTGTCGTAAGCGATGAAAAATTTGGCGATGGCGCAAGCGGTTGGAATAACGGCTATGGCCTTTTTATTTTAATTGAGCATCCGAATGGCACGCGCACACGCTACGCCCACAACGGAAAAAATTTAGTAAAGCCCGGCGACTATGTCACTCAAAGCCAGGAAATCGCCTTAATTGGGAATACCGGCAACACTCACGGGCCGAGCGGTTGCCATTTGCATTTTGAAGTTTACGGCGCGCGGAATCCGTTCGCGGTCAAATAGATTTACTCGTTTGTTTTTATCCGATATTGAAAAGCTTCTGCTAAGTGCTCGGTTTTTACGTTGGGCGAGGCCTCCAAATCGGCGATGGTTTTCGCGATTTTTAAAATACGATAATAACCTCTCGCCGAGACAAAGGCCCGCTCCAAAGTCTTTTTGAGAAAATTTTCGGCTTGGGCGTCAAGTTTTACAAACTCATCAACTTGTTTTGACGACATCTCGGCGTTGCCGTAAATTTTCGGTTTTATCGCTAAAAATCTTTCTTTTTGGATTTCTCGCGCCGCCGCCACTTGTTTTCTGAAAGAATCTTCAATATTTTCGGCTTTCTCTTTTCTTAATTCTTCAATTGGGATGCGCGGCACGATAATTTGAATGTCCAGCCGATCCATTAAAGGCCCCGAAATTTTCTTTTGATAACGGAAAATTTCATTTGCCGAACAGCGACATTCTTTTTCCGGATCTTCAAAATAACCGCAGGGGCAGGGGTTCATTGCCGCGATAAACATAAATTTTGCCGGAAGCGTTATTGATTTTTTGGCTCTTGCCACGTGAATTGTCCCACTTTCGAGCGGTTGGCGCAGAGCTTCAAGGATATCGCGGTGGAATTCCGGTGCCTCGTCAAAAAAAAGAACGCCGCGATGGGCCAAGCTTATTTCGCCCGGTCTCGGATTTTGGCCGCCGCCGATAATCGCGGTTCCCGAGGCGGTGTGGTGTGGCGCGCGAAACGGCCGAAAGTTCATAAAAGGAAGATCGCGGTTCAATCCGGCGGCACTGTAAATTCCGGTTATTTCAACGCATTCTTCAAGCGAGGGTGGCGGCAGGATTGAAATTAGGGTTTGAGCGAGCATGGTTTTCCCGGTGCCGGGTGGTCCGGACATCAAGAGATGGTGGCCGCCCGCGGCTGCGACTAAGAGCGCCCGTTTGGCTGTTGGCTGGCCTTTAATTTCACTAAGCTCAACAAAAGAACTTGAGTAACCGGGATTTAGATTTGTTTTCGCCTGTGGCGGAATTATTTTTATTTCCTCTAAGTGTTCAATGAGTTGATTCAAATTTTTAACCGGCACAACTTGAATTTCCTGAAGTATCGCCGCCTCCGCGGCGTTCATCTCTGGCACAAAAACATATTTTATCCCCTTCCGTTTGGCAAGTATCGCGATATTTAGAGAGCCGTTTATCGGCCGGAGTGCGCCGTCTAGTGAAAGCTCGCCCACAAAAATTTTATCGTCGGTTTTAAATGGCTTTAATTGTTCGCTCGCCAAAAGATACGCGAGGGCAATCGGCAAGTCGAATCTTGAACCCGCTTTTTTTATATCCGCTGGCGCGAGATTTACGGTTATCCGGCGGTTTTCTTTCGTTGGCGGCTTAATGCCGCAATTTTTAAGCGCCGAGTTTACCCTTTCTTTGGCCTCGGAGACCGCTTTATCGGCTAGCCCCACAATGTTGAATGAATGAAGGCCGACGTTTAAGTCGGCCTCAACCTCTATTAACTCGGCGTTTATTCCGTCAAGCTCGGCAGAATAAAGTTTCGCAACGGTCTTCATTCCCTAAGTTTTTTTGCACTCGCGGCAGAGTTTTGATTCCGGGTCGGCTTCAAGAAGTTGAAAATCAATTTCTTCTCCGCATTTTTCGCAAATCCCGAATCTGCCGCTTCCTATTTTATCTATCGCCGCGTTCACGTTTTGCAATTGTTTTTGGAGAACATTTTTTGTCCCCAGAATATTTGCCGTTTCTTCCGTTTCGTCCGCTTCTTCTTCCAAATGGTCAACGTCGCTCCCAAAATCAGGGTGGTCGCTAAGATTTTTTATCTGCGCTTCAAGACGCGATTTTTCCGCAATCAATTCATCTTCCAGTAATTTTAATTGTTGTTCGTTCAGCATCTTAAATTAAAAATAGTCCTTTTGGGGACTATTTGTCAAATTAAGTAAATCCAGTTCCGTTTTACTGAACTCGTCTTACTGCCTCTTTAAATGCGTTATAAGAAGTTGTCATAATAACCTTATCGCCCAACCAACCATAATTAATGGCAAAAATGGGGTTAGTAAATGTGAGATAACGGCTGGCAACTCCATTTGCTTGACCGTTTTGCCATGTCTTCGGTTCCCCTCCTCCTGACGCCGACAAGAATGTTGTCAAATAAAACTGGGGATTTTCCGCCATATCCATCCACGCTTGTTTTGCCGCCGCCAAATCCGCCCCGCTTTTTAATTTAAAAATTGAACCGCCGGCCGAAGTATCGTTTTTGTCCATATAAACAAAAGATGTATATTCTGTTTCAGAAAAAGCGGTTTTTAGTGATTCTGGCAAAATTTCCGAAAGTTTCGAGTAGGGTCCTAAAATTTCAATAACTGATCCAACCGGCAATTTAGGAAGAGCTCCTCCTTCGTTTGCCGTAGCGTCGGCTGAAATTTTAAATAAAGAAGTGTGTTCTGTTGTTGGTGGCGGAGGTGGCAGTAAGGCTTGGCAATCCGCCGGACAATTTTGAAAATCTTCGCTGGTTTCGCAAACGCTGTTGCCGCAAACCGGATTTGCCGGCGGCGGCGGTGTTTGGCAATCCGCCGGGCAGGAACTTGTGTCTTCTCCGTTTTCGCAAACGCTGTTACCGCAAACAGGAACAGCCGGCACAACCGGCTTCTTAATGAAATTCGGGTAAATCACGAAATAACCCAAAGCCGCCGCGCCAACCACTAGCACTAAGACAATAACTAAACCAAAAGGACTCTTTTTCCCTTTGGATTTTATTTTCGTTAAATCCGCGGGAATTGGTGGCGGCGGAAGCGGCGTGGAAGGCGAGGATGGCGGATTGATAACATTCTTTTCAAGCATTTGACCAAAGGTTGGATCCGGTGGTGGCGTGTAAGGTCGCGGTTCCGTCCCGCCCATTTCTTTTAGAGATTTTTCGTCCGAAGCCATTGTACGTAAATCTATTTTCGGCGAAGAAGGCGCTCCGAGTGGCGATTCCCCCTCACCTGTTCCCAGCGTCTGTTTTTCTTTTGACCATTGGTTCTCCCGAAATGTTTCGTCTGCCATTGAGTCCAATTATACACCATTCAAGTTTTCTTGACTTGTGGATAAGATCAAGGCGTCAAAAAGACCTAAAGATTTTTGAGCGAAAGGGCGATTTTGCCTTCTTCAACGCGAACGATTTTTGCTTTGACGTAATCGCCCAACTTAACCACGTCCTGAACTTTTTCAACGTAGCCACTTTTAAGTTCAGAGATATGAATCATGCCGTCTCTGCCGCCGCCCAAATCAACAATCGCTCCGAAGTCAAGAATTTTTATAACTTCCCCTTCCACGATTTCGCCAAGATGATATTCGCGGGTAATTTGTTTGATGATGTCAAAAGCTTTTTGGGCGGATTCGGCGTTCACGCTCGCGACATAAATATTGCCGGTTTGTTCAATATCTATAGTTGTTTGGTTGCCGACTGCGGCAATAATACCGTTTATTGTTTTACCGCCTGGGCCGATAACTTCGCCGATTTTCTCGGGCGGAATTTGAAGAGTAATAATTGTCGGCGCAAAGGGCGAAACATTTGGATTGGGTTTTGCAATCGCCTCGGCCATATTTTCAATTATTTCCAATCTCGCTTTTTTTGCTTGACCGAGCGCGCGCTCAAAAATTTCTTTGTTGATGCCCGCGATCTTCGTATCCATTTGAATCGCCGTTACTCCGGCATCGGTGCCGGCCACTTTTAAATCCATGTCGCCGTGATGGTCTTCGGGTCCCTGAATGTCAGTTAGGATTTTATATTCCCCCTTTTCGTTTATCATTAAGCCCATCGCGATGCCGGCCACATGTTTTTTTATCGGCACGCCGGCATCCATCAAAGAAAGTGAAGTAGCGCAGGCGGAAGCCATTGAGGAAGAGCCGTTTGAGGAAAGAGTTTCAGCCACAACTCTAATCGTGTAAGGAAATTCGCTTTTTGGCGGGATGATTGCGTTTACTGCTTTTGCGGCCAAAGCGCCGTGGCCGATTTCGCGTCGTCCTGGACCACGTGAGCGTCCGGTTTCGCCAACCGCAAATTTCGGAAAATTATAGTGGAGCATAAATCTTTTTTTGCCGGAGGTTTCCATCGTCTCTATAAGTTGTTCGGCCGAAGGCGGCGCAAGTGTTGTTATGGCCAAAATCTGCGTTTCCCCCCGCATAAAAAGGGCGGAGCCGTGAGTGCGCTTAAAAAGATTGATTTCCGAATAAAGTGGCCGGACTTCCTCCATGGCGCGGCCGTCAGACCGCTTTCCTTTTTCAATAATTTCGCTATGGACGAATTCGTCTATCTTTTTTTCAAAAATACGGCTGGCCCTTTGAATCACCTCACTGCTTTCGTTGTCGTTTTTCAGTTTCTCCACAAGTTCGGCTTTCAAATCCTCAAGCTTTTTGGTTTTAATCGCTTCGGCAATTTTCGGCTCAATGAAAGCGTTTACAGTTTTTAATAATTGCGGGTCGGTTTCGGCCGACTTAATTTGAATTTTCGGTTTGCCAATCTCTTTTATTATTTCTTTTTGGAAACCAACAAGTTTTTTAATTGTCCCTTGCGCTTCTTCGAACAGTTTGACTATTTCCTGCTCCGCAATTTCTTTTCCTTCAAATTCAATCATATTAATCACGTTTTCCGGACCGGCAAAAAAAGCCTGGCACTCGCCATCATTTTTATCAGAAGTGCTTATTTTTACTCCGGCGATGGGTCCGTCCCACGGCACCGAAGAAATGCCCAAGGCAGTTGAAGCGGCGAGAAGCGCAATTGCGTCAGGGTCGTTTTTTTCATCATAGGCCAAAATCGTTATTACGACCTGCACTTCGCGCCGCAGATTTTTATCAAAAAAGGGCCTGACGGCGTGGTCAATCAAGCGCGCGGAAAGAGCCGCTTCGTCCGAGGGGCGGCCTTCTCGGCGGATAAATCGGCTCCCGATGATTTTTCCGGCGGCGTAGAATCTTTCCTCGTAATCAACTGTGAGCGGGACAAAATCCGTGTTTTTTTCTTCATTGGCCATTACCACCGTCGCGAGTACGGCCGTTTCGCCCAAGTGTCCCAAGACGGCGGCATTTGCCCTTCCCGCCAATTCGGAAATTTCCAAAGTCACGTTTTCGCCGTCAAGTTCGGTTTTATAAATTTTTCTGTTTAAAGCCATAAAATTTTAAACTCCCCGCTTTCTGATTTTTAAAAGGACTCTCGGTATGTTTTCTATTGCAATAAAACGATCAGCCACTTCTTTGAGCCGACCCGAAGCCGTTCTTTCAAAAGCCGCGACTTCAACTTGTCGTCCCATCCCCCATTTTAAATATTCCACTAGTGGTACAAAATCGCCGTCGCCGGTTACAAGAATGATGACATCCAAAAAATTTGCCATTCTTATCGCGTCAACCGCAAGACCAACGTCCCAGTCGGCTTTTTTTGTGCCGTCCGGGTAAATTTGCAGTTCTTTGAGGCGCAGTTCAATGCCGTTTTTCCGTAAGGCCTCAAAAAATGATTCTTCGCCCAAAGCGGTTTCACTTTTTACGACATAAGCGACGGACCTGATGATTGACCGGCCCGAAGCAAGCGATGTAATCAATTCATTAAAATTAACGCGCGCTTTATAGAGATTTTTCGCCGAATGGTAGATATTTTGGACATCAAGAAAAACTCCCACTCTTTGCCCGGGATGGATAATATTAGAATTTTTTTCGTTCATCTAGTTTTCAGTTATTCTAACTCTAGTTTTTTCGCCAAACGCTCGTATTTTTTTTCATCATCACGCTTCAAAAACTGCATAAATTTTCTTCTTTTACCAACCATCATCAAAAGACCGCGCCGCGAATGATGATCCTTAGAGTGTTTTTTTAAATGGTCGGCTAAGGCCTTAATTTGTCTTGTAAGAATGGCGATTTGGACTTCCGCCGAGCCGCTGTCTTTTTCGTGGCGTTGGAAGTCTTTTATCGTCGCTTGTTTTTTACGTTTGGTTAAGGCCATTGTTTAAATAATAAACCATTCTTTTGTTAAATGCAAATTTCCGGCTTCGCGGGCTTTATTTTGCGACACAAATTCGCGATAATAAAAGAAAATGGCCGAAATTGAAAAATTATTAAAAGATTACCTTGATTATTTGGAGATTGAAAAAAATCGCTCGGCGAAAACGCGGGAAAACTACGGCAGATATTTAAAAGTTTTTTTGACGCAAAGCGGGGTTAGCGCCGCGCGTGGCATCACTTCCGAGGCGGTCAGAAATTTCCGTTTGAATCTCGCGCGGCAAGATTTGAAAAAAATCACCCAAAATTATTACATCATCGCCCTCCGCAATTTCCTTAAATATCTAGTAAGGCGCGGTATCGCGGCGTTGCCGCCGGAGACGATTGAACTGCCAAAAGTTTCGCGCCGCGATATTGAGGTTCTGGATTATGCCGAGCTTGAGCGATTGCTTCAAGCGCCGAAAGGCGATGATTTGCGAGCTTTGCGGGACAAAGCGATTTTAGAGACGTTTTTTTCAACCGGTCTTCGGCTCTCCGAGCTCTGTTCTTTGAACCGCGCCATTGATTTAAAGCGCGGCGAAATTTCCGTTCGCGGCAAAGGCGATAAATTGCGGATTGTTTTTCTCTCGGACAGCGCCAAAAAAAGTTTAAAAAGTTATTTGGATAAGCGAGGCGATATTCATGAAGCACTATTCATAAGTTTTGGTAAAAAAAGCAAAGCGGTTACGAGGATTGCGCCGCGGGCGGTCCAAAGATTGGTTGACGCGCGGGCGCGCGAGGCCGGCATCGCGAAAAAGGTTCATCCCCATCAAATTAGGCATTCTTACGCGACCGATCTTTTGATAAACGGCGCGGATATGCGGGCGGTGCAAGAACTTTTGGGTCATGCCAACATTTCAACAACTCAAATTTACACCCACATCACGAATAAAGAACTCCGCGAGATTCACAAGGCATTTCACGGCCGCCGCCGCTAAAGCCAAGGCGGCTAAACCCGCCGGCGGAGATAATTAAAATAAATTTCCGTAAGAGCAACCGAAGCTACGCCGATTAAAATGGCGACTGGCACATCTATGAGATAGTGCTGCGCGAAAAAAACCGTCCCTAGGGTAGAAAAAGTCAAAACGGGCAAGGCCAGCCAAAACATCTTTTTGTTTATCCGGAAAAGATAGAAGCCGGTGATGAAAGCCCAAAAAACATGGGAGCTAGGCATAGTTGAAGTGGACATATCCTTAAGCCCATTCTTGTAAAACCTTTCCTTAAGGAGAAAATTTTTGATTTCTAGCTGGGGTTTGTAATGTGTAAGAGCGCTTGAGATTTCCGCCGGAAGTGGTAATTCGTAAACGTTGTCAATGAAACGATCCTGCGGACTCAAGGCCGGCACCGAAATCCAAATAACAAAAAGAAACGGGAGTCCAAGAGCAAAAGCCGAAACATATTTTAAAAAAATCGTTTTATTTTTATAAAAAAAGTAAACCACGGCGATTATCATAAAGAGCGGCAGATTCAAAAAAGAAAATTCAATCAGCCAGACGAACCAAGCCGGATATTTTAGGGAGTGGAGAAAAATAAAAGGATCGCCGCCAGTTAAGGCGCGGTCAATTTTTAATAATATCTCGTCTTTTAAATTTACTCGGTTTAAAAAGTTGATTTTGGCTAAGGCGCTTGTCGCGAGAAATAAAACCGCCGCGGTTAAAGCGGTCGCTTTTAAAATTTCTTTTGATTCGCGGTAGAAGGATTTCGCGGTTTGGACCAAAAGCAATTTTGGAGATTTTTCTTTTAGCGAGGTGGAATAAAAAATAAGAGTTTTCGCGACGAGCCAAGAAAAAAGCGCAAGCACTATCCATACTCCGACTCTTTTCGCCGAGGCGAGCGCGAAATTTTTATAATAAAAAAGAAAATCTGCCGCTCCCGGTGAGCGCGAACCCATTTTTAAATCAAGCAGTAAAACAGCCCCCGCGAAGAATAAAATAACCGCGCAAAGAATCCCGTAGTTTGAAAAAAATATTTTCTTAAACATTTATTTGTGCCGAACTTTGTGCCTCCGAGAGGATTTGAACCTCTAACCTTTTCAGGACAGCGTCCTAAGCGCTGCGCGTATTCCATTTCCGCCACGGAGGCATCGTCTGCCATCGACCCAAACTGATTTTAGCAGATAAGTTTTAGTTTGACAAATCTTTTTCGCTGTGCTATGCTGTGAAAAGCTCACTGTTCATTGTCATTTATCCATAACAGAAAGGAAGTCCGCAATGAATGCATTTTTGATTGGCGTTTCGATTGGTCTGACTTTGGTTGGGTTAGCCGGCTTTGCTTTCGGTGCTGTTTTTCTTATTTATTTTTTGGCCAAGAACAATGTCTTTTTCACTATTGTGGAAGAGGGTTCGGCCAAAGCCATTATGCGAGGCGGCGAATTTCGCAAATTCGTTTTGTCCTATAAAGATTATGAGTTTGACGAAAAGTGGAATCTTGGACCAATAAAAGAAAAAGTTCTTGAGTTGAAGAAGCGAGGACTTCTCTGGAGAATTCTCTCAAGAATCGGGTTGTTTTTCAGGAGAATCTTGCGAATTGGGCAGTTTCAGAAGTTTTTCGGGGGAATCCACTGGATCGGCATTCCTTTCCTAAACACTATTTATAAGTACAACTTTCGTTGGACGGTGTTGCGAGAAAGTGAACCCGCGGAGAAGGAAGAAGGTCTTGTAGGAAAACCTCAGAAGCTTGAGAAAAGTGGTAAATGGTTAGTTTCTTTCGCTAAGCATCTTGATTACATCTATTTGAAAGATGCGGTTTATTATTCGGGTTTGATGGGTATTGAAACAAGCGAACTAATGCCCGTGGATCTTTCCATGTTGTTACCAATACGAGTGATAAACCCTTACACAGCGCTTTTTCAGATTCAGAATTGGCTTACCGCCGTTCTTGATCTGATTAAGCCTTCTGTGCGGCAAGCCGTTTCACAAATGACTTACGCGGAAGTGATTGGAAAAATAGAAGTTGCCGAACACGAGCTTGATCTTTTCTTAATGTTGAGCCCAACACAAAAAGCAAAACTTAGGGAACTCGTGCCCGAAAGGAAAGAAGGGCCGCTTTCAATTTCTGTATACATTGAAAGAACTTATGGCGTTCGCGTGAAGCGAGTGGCCATTGAAGATGTTGAACCACCAGCGGTATATTCCGAAGCGGCGACACTTCGTGTCGCGGCCGAGCAAGATGCGAAAAAAGCGGAAGCGGAGGCAAAACGAATTCAGACCCTGGCTGATGCTGAAGCTGGTCGTCTGCAAACTGTTTACGGCAAGATCAAAGAACTTGGCGAAACCGGCTTGGCGATACGAATGTTTGAAGCAATCAGTCAGGGAAGCGACAAGCAAGGCAATTGGGTTATTCCCTTCGGTTCGGTTCGGAGCTTGCTTGAAGGAGTTCTCGGCCACAAGACAACGAAAGGAGAGTGATGGAAATGAATTTTCTCTGGTTCTCTTTGAGCCTTGCAGCTTTGGGCGTTGTGTTTGTGGCTTGTGTTTTGTTGATTGGTAAATTTTGGACTAGTTCCGGTGGGGGTGGAAAAGGAGGAGTCCCTGATAGAACAGATTCTCCTACATTATGGGACAAACTAAAACAAAACCAATTCGTTCGCGGTTTCGGCATTGCGGTTTTTTTGACTCTTGTCTATATCCTTCTTCTTTGGCTCGGCTATTACCTCACCGCCGGAGCCTTAGTAAGACAACTGGGCACGGAAAAAAGATGGGCATTCTTGCTTATCACCGTACTCGGTTTGCCCTTGATTGAAGTAATCTGGTGGCTTTATAAAGCCGCCGGCGTTCCGGGCGAATCAAAAGTAATCGGTCGCTCTTTCAGAACTTTCGCTGTCTTCGTCTTGATCTTCCTGGGTTGGTGGTATCACGACCAACCAAATCGCTTGTTTGAGCCAGAGAGCGGGAAAGCAAGCTTTTGGGTGGCGGAAAAAGAGCAAAAGCTTTATTTTTTCCCGTCAAGCTCAAAGCCGAAAGTTTACTTCTCTCCCGCTACGGGAGAGACGCTTCGACTCGGCACTCCAGCCGACGCCGAGAAGTTCAGAAAAGATTCTTGGTTACCCAAAACGGTTCGTGACGCCAAGAATTTACTTCACGGTTCCGGGATTTCTTCGGTGGCTCAAGCCGCGACGGAAGAAAACTACAAATTCCCGCTGGGCGTGAATCAGATTACGGTGCCGCTTAGCTCTGATTGGGGCGGATGGATTAGTACACCGCCTGGCACTAGTTGGCATATTCATTCCGAAAGCGATTGGATAGATGTTAAATTCTGGGATGGTTCTCGTGAGCGATTAGTTGAAGGCAGATCGCCTCGATGGTTCGGTATAAAGCGAGGTGTCTTTCAGCTTCGTGGCGAAAGTGGCGAAGCCACAGTCACGATTGAAAGGAGATAAAATTAGTTCATTAGCCCCGTTTGGCGCAAGCCAGGCGGGGCATTCTTTTTCCGAAAAACAAAAACCCCAAAGCGAATCGCTTTCTGGGTTTTTGTTTAGATTCGGCAAAGCGCAAGTTTTAAGGAGTGTTTATGACGTTTTTCAGAAATGTCGCAACCCCGGTTGCGATTAACGCGACAACAATCGCTATAATTGCGTAAATGAGCGCGTTTTTCGCTCCTTTAATTTTATCTTCATCGCCACCGGAAGTTAGGAATTTGAAAGCCGCAAAGACAAGGAATAAACCGGCAAGAACGAAAAACATAATTCTTGCCCATGAAGTAATTTTTTGCGCGATGGCTGTAATGTCATTTAGGTCCGTTACCGTTGCTTCTGGTGGTGATTGCGCCGCGGCTATGAATGGCAAAAATCCTATACTAATTGTACTAATTAAGGTTAGTGCTAAAAACGATTTTTGAATTAATTTCATAATTATTTTGGAATGCCGACCTTTTAATTATTTGAAAACATCTTTGATAATCAAGCTGATTCCGCTTGCGACGAGTATTATAGCATAACCGATTACGGCATACAAAATTGTTTTCTTGCCTGACTTGAATTTATCCTCGCTGTCGCTGGCGGTAAGTATCTGGAAAGCGCCATACATCACCATCAAGCCCACGATTGGCGGGGCGATGAAATCCCTCAAGCCCGCGATAATCTTATCAATCAGTTCCCAGACGGTGTTGGTTGTTCCGAGCGGGTTCGGGAGGGTGACGGCGGGTGGGTTTTCGCCACCACCATCAACGGCGGCCAGGGTAATGTTCGTCAAAACAAAAGCAGAAGCCAAAATGAGAATGAATGTTAACCCAGTAAAAATTTTCATATTAATTATATTCTATCACGAACAGTTAATTTGATTCCACGGGAAATCGGCCTGACCGGTTAAAATGTGGAGGACGGTGTTTACAATTACCCAAGCGGCAAGAGCGATAACGAGACCGGTTACGGCATTTGTAATGGTCGCTTTGCTTTTTTTGACATTTTCTTCAGAGCCCGCGGCAAGCATCAGCCGAATCGCGCCATAGACAATCATCGCGGTTGCCAAAGGAATTGCTATTTCAAAAAGTAATGTCACGATATTTCTAATCACCACGAGCGCGTCGCAGAAAGAGCAGGGCTCGGTTGGCCCGTTGCCATCTGCGGCACAGCTCGCTCCATCCCAAATGCCCGTAAAGATCGTGGCAGAAGCGGCAAGCGGCAAAGAGCCAATAATGATGATTATAAAAAAAGATATGATGAGATATTTCATGTTTAATTTAAATTTCTAATTTCTGAATCCTAATGACTAACGAAATTTCCAATGACCAATTCCAAAATTTTAACATTTAGCATTTTAATTTTTATTAGACATTAGAAATTAGGATTTTGTTATTTCTAGAAAGTTTTTCTTCCCATAATTTCTGTAACCTGTTTCTCGGCTTGTTTTATCGCGTCTCCTAATTTTACTTTGCCCGGGTTTATATTTTCAATCATTTCGGAAAAAACCAGGGCAATTTTTTTCGGGTCGGTTTGAGGCCAAGAGCGGGCGATGAGCGCTTGTTTTGCAAAAACGCTTAATTCCGGATCATTCGCGTATTGGTCTAAAATAGGCAGGAGCGCCGGCGGCCGCTTTGTTTCTTCAAGATATTTTTTCGCGTTTTCGGGGTTGTTTGTGAGAGAAATTATGAAATCCCAGGCGATATTTTTATTTTTGCTTTGTTGCGATACGGCATAGCCCCAATAATTCGGATAGGTTAAAGTTTGGGCGGCCGATTTCGGCTGGGGGAAGGGCGCGACGCCAAGGTCAATGAAAGGGCTCCGCGATTTTATTTGGCGGATTGATGAAGCATAATTAAAAATCATCGCCACTTTTCCCTGGCTTATGCCGTCAAGGGAATTGGGCATTGTTTCATTCCAAGTGTATTCAGGTTTTTTAGGGTCGGCAAAGCCGGTGTAAAATTCAACCGCGTTTATTCCCTCTTTTGAAGCGAAAATGGCGTTTTTCAAATCTTCGCTCACCATTTTCGTGCCGGTTTGGAGCATTAAGGCGTAAAGCAAATCGGTCGCGCTGTCTATATTTTTTTGCGAGCCGCCGATTGCCGCTCCGGCCATTTCCAGATTCTTTATTTGGTCAATTTTCACGAGTCGGGGAATAAGCAGTTTAAAATCTTCCCATGTTTCGGGCAAAACGGCGATGCCTTCCTGATTTAATAAATCGCGGTTGTAAATGAGAGCCAATGTGTCAATTGATAGAGGGAGCGCGTAAATTCCGCCGCCGGAGACGAAATCCCGTTCAACTGTTTTTGGGAAAAGCTGCCGTAATTTCAGGAGATTAAATTTTACGTCCGGCGCTCGCGCGATTTTATTTATTTCGCGGGGCAGCTCCGAATTTTTGAGCATTAGGACGTCCGGACCTTTGCCTGACGCGAGCGCGTCCAAAAGCGCGTTCTTGTAATTTTCTTCATCATTAAACTCAAGGTATTTGATTGTTACTTCGGGATAAACAGTTTTGAAATTATTAATGGCATCTTCGTAAGCGCTCGCACGGTCAAAAACACCCCAAAATTCAATCGTCGCGGTAATGGCTTGCGGAGGTTTTTTGGGGCGGCCGGGTAAAACGCCGGCAAAAACAAGACCGAAGACAATGACAATAAAACCGGCAATGCCGATAAAGATAAGTTGTGTTTTAGTAAAATTCATTTATTTTCAGACGCAAATTATCCCTACCAATTCGTCATCTTTGTTTAGATTCATAATTTTAACGCCTTGTGTGGCGCGGCCGGCAACGCGAATATCTTTTAATTTTGTTCGCAGAGCTTGGCCTTTTTTGGAGAAGGCCAGAATTTCCTCTTCCTCGTTTATGATGCGCACGGCCATCACCTGCCCTGTTTTTACCGTTACCTTCGCCGTTTTTATGCCCGAACCGCCACGCTTTTGGATTTTATAATCCTTAAGCGGCGTTTGTTTCGCGAATCCGTTCGCCGTTATAACGAGCAGTTTCAACCCCTTAATATTTTCCGGCTTCTCACCCGTTTTAATTATATCAAGTCCGGCAACAGAGCCCGCTTTTCTCAATTTAATGGCTTTAACTCCAGAAGCGGCTCGACCCAAGGCCTGAACGTCTTTTTCTTTAAAGCGGATTGATTGGCCTTCGGTTGTCGCGAGGATAATCTGGTCGTTGCCCGAGGACACTTTCACCCATTTTAAAACATCATCTGTTTTTAGGCGAATGGCCAAAATACCACTCCGCCTGACATTTTCGAAATCGCTTATCCGTGTTTTTTTAATGATGCCGTTTTTTGTCGCCATCACCAGAAATGAGGATTTACTTTCTTTTGATTCGTCGGAATAAGAAATCAAAGCGCTTACGTTTTCATTGGGCGGCAAAGTGAGAAAATTATGAATTGATTTGCCCTTGGAGGTCCGACTCGCCTCGTTTATTTCGTAAGCTTTAGTCTGAAAAACCCGTCCCCGGTCAGTGAAAAAGAGGACGTTATCGTGGGTCATCGCCGCGATAAATTGCTGAATTTGGTCTTCCTCTTTTAACTCAAAACCGATTAAGCCCTTGCCGCCCCGTTTTTGGGCGCGGAAAACTCCGGGCGCCAATCTTTTTATGTAGCCGTCCTGGGTCAAAGTGATCACGGTCTCTTCTTGGGGAATCAAATCTTCTTCGCGGAATTCTTTGAGTCCCGAGGCGACGAGTTTCGTCCTTCTCGGGTCGGCGTATTTCTTTTTTAATTCCAAAAGCTCGTTTTTAATTATTTCCACGATTTTTTTCGGAGACTTTAAAATAAGCTGAAGCCCTTCAATGAATTTCTTTTTTTCTTTGAGTTCGTCTTGAATTTTTTGCCGTTCCAGAGCGGCGAGAGTTTGGAGTCGCATCTCCAAAATCGCGTCAGTTTGAATTCCCGTCAGTTTGAATTTTTTAATTAAATTTTCTTTGGCCATTTCCCGGTTGGCCGATTTTTTTATCACAGCAATAACCTCGTCAATCGCGTCAAGGGCTTTTACGAGCCCCATTAAAATATGGGCGCGTTCCTCGGCTTTTTTAAGGTCAAATTCCGCGCGCTTCCTGATTATAATTTTGCGGTGTTCAAAATGAGCCGCGATGACTTCTTTCAAGGAAAGCACCTGCGGTTGAATGCCGTTTACGAGAGCGAGCATGTTGAAATAAAAATTTTTCTGCAGTTCGGTGAATTTATAAAGCTGATTTAAAATTTTCTGCGGCGCGCTGTCGTTTTTTAATTCAATCACAATCCGCATGCCGTCTCGGTCGGATTCATCGCGGATGTCGCGGATGCCCTCAATTTTTTTCTCCTGGACAAGTTCCGCCATTCTTATGATTAAATCGGCCTTGTTCACTTGATACGGAATTTCGGTGATGATAATTTGATAAGCGCCATTTTTTCTTTCCTCAATATCGGCAAGTCCGCGAATAGTGATGGAACCCTTGCCGGTCGTGTAGGCCTGCTCAATTGAATTTTTGTCATAAATAATGCCGCCTGTCGGGAAGTCCGGCCCTGGCACGAATTTCATTAAGTCCTTATTGGTTGCTTCTGGGTTATCGGCTAAATGAATTGTCGCGTCAATCACTTCAGCAAGATTGTGAGGCGGGATGCTTGTTGCCATGCCGACGGCAATGCCGACCGTCCCGTTTAAAAGAAGATTAGGCAGTTTTGCCGGCATAAATTTTGGTTCTACCCGGGAACTGTCGTAGTTTGGCTGCCAGTCAACCGTTTCTTTTTCAATGTCCGCCAATAATTCTTCAGCGATTTTAGAAAGTTTGGCTTCCGTGTAACGCATCGCCGCGGCGCTGTCCCCGTCAACCGAACCCCAATTACCTTGGCCGTGGATTAAGGGATAGCGAAGCGAAAAATCCTGCGCCATTCTTACGATAGAATCATAAATCGCGCTATCGCCGTGAGGATGAAATTTACCCATTACTTCTCCCACGATATTCGCTGATTTTTTTGTTTTGGAATTGGCTGTGTACCCTCCGTCCCACATCGCCCATAAAATCCGGCGGTGTACCGGTTTCAGGCCGTCCCGCACGTCTGGTAGGGCGCGAGAAACAATCACGGACATCGCGTAGTCCAGATAGGATTCGCGCATTTCGTCGGTGATTTCCCGCGGTTCTATGTTCTGTTTTATATTTTTTTCTTCCATGTTTTTTAGGGCAGTGTTGTTGGCGGTATTGCTTCGTTCGGCGGCGGTTGAAATTCTTGCGCGCTCATCGGTTCTATTAAAAGTTCGTTATTTTTTTGAATCTCGTTCTTGAACGAATCAAGCTTATGATTAAACTGGAATTTTAATTCATTGAATTTTCCTTGAAAGTCGCCGCTTATCACCCCCAAACCGTTTTTAAAAATTTTGCTCAAACTCTCCTCATTATTAACTTCGGCGATTTTTTTTTCTTTGTTTATGCTGGGCAGAGTCATATTAAGATAAAAAACCCAGAGAGCTATCACGAAAATCATGGAAATCGTGGTCGCGCCGAAAAGCCACCTTTTTTTAGTCGCGTCGTCGGCTCGCCGAAGCTTTTTTATTTTGTTCAGGATTTTAGGCATTTTATTTCCATCGCGCCCGGCCTTAAATCTTTTTTCTTGAATGTGAATTTTTCTTCCGGTTCGCATTTTTCCCGCGAAAATTCTTTAAGGAATGGTTTTATATTTTCATAAAGCGAAGGAAGGATGATGCTCGGTTCAAGTTGCCTTATTAATTTTGCGGCCGCCCCCGGGCTAAGCCAGGGTTTGCCGCCGACCGGCAGAATCAAACAATCGGCGTTTTTGAGATGCTCCTCTAATTTTGGATCCGGCTCTTCTGTGATGTGGCCCAGCACAACAAAAACAATATCGTCAAAATTGAATCGGTACAAAGTTTTCTCCTTTCCGTTTTCACTCTTCGCGCTCCAGCCCTGGATCTGGATGCCTTTAATTTCATATTCGCCCTGGTGGTCAATCCAAAAAGCGCCGTCATCTTCTTGTTTCGGAACGCTCGCCGGTTTTTGAGTATTTAAAATTAAATCCGCCCCCTTGAACGCCCGTTGGTTTGTCGGGTCTATTAAAATTATGCTGTTGCCCGATTGGCACTTAAAATAATTTTCGCCATTATAGGTAATAACCATTTGAATAACATCATAGCGCTTTTTGGCTTGATTTTCAACGAGGACTCAGTTAGTCTTAATCGCGTTATCTTTTTTTATGGCAATAAACGCGAAACCAAATAATAATCTCGTTGAACTCATTAAAGCCGAGCCGGCTCTTTTTTCCTTGCCGAGGTTCGGTGATATTGTTCAAGGGGTCATGCTTGAAAGGAAGCCGAAAATGCTTGTTTTTGATTTAGGCAAATATGGTACTGGCGCCGTCTATTGGCACGAGCTCCAAAACGCCAAAGAAATTATAAAAAAGCTGAAACCGGGCGATATAGTTCACGCCAAAGTCGTTGACGTAGATAATGAAGACGGATTGATTGAGCTCTCTTTGACTGAAGCAAGTAAACAGAAATCGTGGGTTGAAGCTCAGGAGCTTTTTGAAAAGGAGGAAATTATCACTGTTAAACCGAAAAGTTTCAATCGCGGCGGTTTAGTCGCCGAATTAAGCGGTCTCCCTGCTTTCTTGCCCGTTTCACAATTATCAAATACGCATTATCCGAAAGTTTCTGGTGACGAAAAAAGCCAAATCACCGAAACCCTGCAAGAATTAGTCGGCAAAGAAATAAAAGTCAAAATTATTGACGTTAATCCGCGTACAAATAAGTTGATTGTCTCCGAGAAGGCGGCTTATGAAGAAAACGCCAAGGAATTGGCCAAAGCGTATGAAGTTGGGCAAATCATTGAGGGCATCGTTTCGGGCGTTGCCGATTTCGGCGCTTTTATTAAATTTACTGATAATCCAGCGGTTGAAGGCCTGCTTCATGTCTCCGAACTTGATTGGCGGATTGTTGATAATCCCAAGGAAATAATCAATGTTGACGATGTCGTTCGCGCGAAAATAGTTGAAATCAAAGACGGTAAAATTTTTCTCTCGCTTAAGGCCTTAAAACCCGACCCGTGGAGCCTGGCGAAATATAAAGAAGGAGAGGAAGTCTTGGGGCGAATTTACAATTTTAACCAATTCGGCGCAATCATTAATTTTGACGATGGAATTCAGGGCCAACTTCACGTTTCGGAATTCGGCGGCATAGAGGAAATGAAACAGGCGCTTACGCTTGGCAACGAATACGGGTTTTTAATTGAAAGCGTGAGTCTGGAAGAAAAGCGGATTGTTCTAAAAGTCAAAAAATAATTTGTTTGACATCTCAATTTTTTTATGCCACCCTATCTTTAGAATTAGTTCCTTGGCAATTGAATAACAGCGAAGAAGGAGGATGAATCAGATGGGGAAGTTGCTTGATTCTTTGGATTCTGCGGCCTCTGATTTTGATGATTTTTTTGAAAAACAGCGCCGCGGCATGGGCGAAGCATATCGCCTAAAAAATGAAATTGTCAAAGAAACGAAAAGAGGACTAACGCTCTTAAAAATAGGAAAACTCAAGGAGGCTAACGAAATCCAGACGAGACTTTTCTCGTTAATGGAGCGTTTCGAAAACATCAATTTACCCGACGATGTTAGATGGCAACTGAATGCGGAAGCGTCCCAGGAGGTGGTGGAATTTCATTTAGTGCTTCTTGCTTTTTACCCCTATGTTTTTGAAAATAAAGAATTTTCCCTTGGCAGTTTTGAGCCATTTATTTCGATGATGAATAAATCTTACGGTCAAACGCCGCAAGCTTGTCTTGCCGGTTTAATTGACGCAGTTTCGGAAACGGGCAAAATGGTAACCTGGTTTTTCTCAAAAGGAAAGATAGCCAAAAACGAACGTAGAAAAATCAGGGAAAGGTTTCTAGAACTTATTGAAGACGCTCATGTTTTTCTTAGTCGGTTCGAAAAGCAATCTGACCAGATTGTTAACAATACGAGACGGCAAGGATACGGAAATACTTTTCGTGCCCAACTCTCGCGGTTGGAACATATCATTGATGGCGAACGCGAAAAGTTGGCGGAAATGGTAGAGCAAGAAGAAACTGATGCTCTTTTGAGAGAACGGTTGGGCGTGAAGTAACGCAGCACAACAGAGGGCGCCGGCAAGTCATTTGACACCGGCGCTATTTTATTTAAAATTTATAGATTAACCTATGAAAAATTTAAGCAAAAATTTAGTTTTAGCGATTACCGTTTTTCTTTTCATCGCTTTCGCCTTTTCCTTGTTTTTCAATTTTGAGGCCGGGAAAAAGACGGAAATTTTAAGCATTGACGCGCTTGTGAGAAAAATTAACGAAGGTGCGGTTAAAAGCGTTTTAGTGAACGGCAATCAGTTGAAAATCACGATGAACGATGGCGCAAAAGCCGTTTCAAGAAAAGAAGCCGAAGCGGGTTTGACCGAGACGTTTAAAAACTACGGCGTTTCAGGTGAGGCGCTCCAAAAAGTTGAATTTAAAATTCAGGAAGAAAGCGGTTTAAAATACTGGCTTGGTATTTTGGTGCCGGCAGTTTTGCCGATTTTAATAATGATTTTGATTTTCTGGTGGATTTTTCGGCAAGCGAAAACTGGCGTCAATCAGGCATTTTCATTCGGCAAAATCAATCTTCGCCTTTTTGCTTCTTCTAAAGATAAAATTACTTTTAAAGATGTCGCCGGCCTTAAAGAGTCCAAAGAAGAGCTTGAGGAAGTCGTTGATTTTTTGAAAAACCCGAAAAAATTTTTGGAAATCGGCGCGCGCATTCCGCGCGGCGTGCTTTTAATGGGGCCACCCGGAACGGGAAAAACCTTGCTTGCTCGCGCCGTCGCCGGCGAAAGCAATGTGCCGTTTTTTCATATTTCCGCTTCAGAATTTGTCGAGATGTTTGTCGGGGTCGGCGCTTCGCGCGTCCGCGATTTGTTTCAGACAGCAAAAAAAGCCGCTCCCGCGATTGTTTTCATTGATGAAATTGATGCGGTGGGACGGGAACGGGGCGCCGGATTAGGTGGCGGTCACGATGAACGCGAGCAAACTCTAAATCAAATTTTGGTTGAAATGGACGGCTTTGAAAGGGACACGAACGTGATTGTAATTGCGGCCACGAATCGCCCAGACGTTTTAGATTCTGCCCTGCTCCGCCCGGGGCGTTTTGACCGCCGCGTTATTTTGGATATGCCGGACATAAACGACCGGACTGCGATTTTGAAAATTCATACTAACGGCAAACCCTTGGACAAACAGGTTGATTTGAAAGTTATTGGCGTCCGAACGCCCGGATTCTCCGGCGCGGATTTGGCGAATTTATTGAACGAAGCGGCAATCTCTGCGGCGCGCAAAAATCAAAAGCTGATAACGCAAGAAGATATTTTAAATTCCATTGAAAAAGTTATGCTCGGTCCGGAGCGGAGAAGTCGTGCTATTTTGCCAAAAGAAAAAGAAATTACGGCCTACCACGAAGCTGGTCATGCCTTGGTTGCGGTGGCGCTAAAAGACGCTGATCCGGTTCATAAGGTTTCAATCGTGAGTCGTGGCATTGTCGGCGGCTATACCTTAAAACTACCGCTCGAAGAACGTCGGCTTCACAGCAGAACTCAGTTTTTGACGGATTTGGCTGTTGCCTACGGCGGCTATGCCGCGGAATCCGCTGTCTTTGGAGATATTAGCACCGGTTCCTCCAATGATATTCGTCAGGCAACTGATTTGGTGCGGCGTCTTGTGATGCAGTATGGCATGAGCAAAAAACTCGGTCCCAGAACTTTCGGGAAAACTCAAGAACTGATTTTTTTGGGGCGTGAAATTTCAACGGAAAAAGATTTTTCCGAATCACTTGAATCAGAGATTGATAAAGAAATAAATTCCATTATCAAGAAAACGCTTAGCGCCGCCAAAAAAATAATCGCTACCCACAGAAATGTTTTAGATGCCATTGCCAAAACGCTTATTGAAAAGGAATCAATTGAGCAGGAGGAATTTTACAAAATCATAAAAACTTTCAATTTAAAGCCGGTTGCGATAAAGTAACTTTGAGCGACAAAGGGCCAGTAGCTTAGCGGTTAAAGCACCGCCCTTATAAGACGGGGATCGATGGTTCGAATCCATCCTGGCCCACATTTTAGAAAAGCGCAAGGAGTTGGAAGCCGCCCCGCTTCGCTCGGCGACCAAATCGTAAGGTTTTCTGGGCGAAAAAATCGGTTGGCGATTCTGCTTTTGGGAAAAGAAAATTTTTAATCATCAAAGAAACGGCAGAAATGCCAATTTTCGTTCCGGGCTTGATAGGAGAACTGCAATATGCTATACTTGCCGTAGAACCTAAAGTAGCACCTTGATATCTCGTTTGTTGAGTGTTGGCCGCGATTTCTGGGACGATAGAAGCTATTTTCTTAGAAATCGTGGCTAGCATAGTGCTGTCACGAAACGAAAATCCAAACCACTTGAAACGGAGGTTATCATGAAAAAGTTCAAAGCGATCCATGACTTTCTGTGGGTGTTCCAGGCGTTCATGCGCGGCAAGGTGCTGCGTCAGAAAGTCTATTGCTCGCAAGAAAACTTCTTCCGTATGCCAGTTCCCGCCAACGTCAAGCGCACCACGATGCTCATGAAGTGGTGGGGATACAGACCGGCGTCGGAGGATGATCTGAGAGAGGAGGCGAGAGAAAGGATGAGGTTCAGCTATGGCGGTCGCGTTTTCCCTCCTTCCAGAGAAGAACTGGCAGAATGGGAGAAACACGGCCCTCCTAATATCGGTATCCGGATTTAGCCGAGCACAACAGCAGATGGGTTCATTTCCAAGGGCGACCAGCGATGGTCGCTCTTTCTTTTTGCTTAATTCATTAAAATTATTTACCATGTACTTGGTGTTTGCTTCGCAAACTCAAATTTATTTGCCGCCAAAGAAAAACTTGAAATTGTCATTCGTGCGGTTCCGCCGCCTTTCCGAATTTTCGCGGGGGGACTTCCTCGCCGCCGCAGGCGGCGAAAGCGGTACCAAATTGGACTTCGTGATTTTTTGTTTTGATTTGACATGTTATGATTAATATGATACGCTCCCAAATAGTAAAAGTCAGTTCTTTTACAATCCAAATATAGGAGGTGACGCTTGAAAATCGCAGGCATTGTAGCATTCGCGTTTGGAGCTCCAGAAACCATCCATTCCAATCAATGCATTGCTCGTATCGCTTCGTGGCTGGCGCGGGAGCTCAACGCTCCGGTGTACACCCAACTCGATGTTCGTGTTGAGCCGGGAGTTGAGGTGAAGTACACCAATGAGCCCGATAATCCGCCGCCGACTTTGCGAATCGCGCGAGGAGCCGTCCAGTGGGCGAAGCAGCGAGGATTCAGAGAACTCTGGATTGTCGCCGCCAAGCCTCATCTCTGGCGTGCTCTCCGAGACATCGAGCAAGCGGTTCGCGAAGCCGGAGGGGAGATCAAAGTTCGTGTCTGCAGGGAAATCGAACGGCACCCGGAAAATTTGTGGTTCTGCCCTGATTCCACGCAGGAGCGTGTTCGGTCTCGAGGGGCATGGGACAAGCGAGAGAAAGTTATCAAGCTCATGCCCTTCTTCATCTACAAGCGTGTCGCGAAGTAATGCGATGGCTGTGCAACCGAGCCCCTCGTGGTTTTACCACATGGGGCTTACTTTTTTATTTGTAAAAGAATTTGCCGCCAAAGTAGTAATTTTTATTGACAAAATTTTTTCTTGGGCTACAATACTTAACAGTTCTTGAGGTTTTCAGGATTCCGGCTTGGGTTGCCGATAGCCAACCCGCTGGAGTCTTGCCGTCGCGCGTCATTGTTGTTTTTCTTCTCGTGTTTGAGACAGACGATTTCCTTGAGTCATCCGAAGTTCAAAGGAGACCATCTTCTTAAAAAAGAAGAAAGAGATTGTCTGTTTCGCGCGCGGCGGATCAAATTCCCATCCCTTCCGGGTCAGCGAAGGGCGTTCCAAACAGGACTCAAGGTTAACTGGCTAATGGCCCCCCTTGAGAACTGCGCCGGGGTACGTGAATCCCCGGCTTTTCTTTGCAAAAATTAGGAAGCGGTTAGAATTAGAACATGCTTCGCGTTAAAAAATTCCTTCGCCGTTTATTTTTTGAGCCGCCGCCTTGTAAGGATTGCGGGCCATTGCCCGTGATTCATTGGCAAAATTATGTGAGCAGTTTTTTTGAAGCGGCGCCTTTAATCGCGCAATCCAAAATTTCACTCATATTTTTGGACAAGCTGATTATTAATTTGTTTCGTGCTTGCCATCTGCTTGTTTTGCGAGAAAACTTTGACCGCTCAAAAATTTATCTCCGGACGTCCGTTTTTATTGATGAAGCCCAAAGAGCGGGCATAAAGTTTTTTGCCTTGGCTGGCCCTCTTGGCTATATCAACTATTTTTTTATGGAAAAAGGCGGCAGAAAATATCTCATTGAAGGCCTGCCGACCGCCGAACATTTAAGCGATAAGTCAGCGCGTTTAAGCGATAAAATTTTTGTCAAAAAATGTCTTAAGAAAGCTCATTTACCGACCGCCGAGGGCGAGTCCTTTTCTCTCTTTGATCAAAACAAAGCCTTTAAATACGCGAAGAAACTCGGTTTTCCTCTTGTCGTCAAACCCCGTTTCGGTTCAATGAGCCAGCATATTTCAATCAATATCAAAAGCGATTCAGAACTTAAAAAAGCCGTAAAACGCGCCCTACGTTATTCGTCTTATTTTATTGTGGAGAGATATTTAGTTGGTACTGACGTTTATCGGGCGACCGTGGTTGATGAAAAATTTGTCGGCTGCGTGAAACGGGTGCCGGCTCATATTAGAGGTGATGGCATTCACACAATTTGGGAACTTGTAGATTTGAAAAATCAGGACCCGCGACGCGGTCTGCCGCGCGCGAAAGACGCCACAATTTTCTGTCTTGTCATTGATGAAACGACTCATCGTCTGCTTGGAGAGCGTGGCTATGACTTGTCCTCCGTGCCGGCCAAAAATGAATTAGTTTTCCTTCAGGAAAAAGTTATTTTGGATTTGGGCGCCGATCTTTTTGAAGTTACAAAATCTGTTCATCCCGACAACCTTGAATTATTCAAAAAAACCGCCCGGCTTTTCGGCGTCAAACTCGTCGGCATTGATTTTTTAGCCGAAGATATTGCAAAATCATGGGGGAAGCAGACCGCGGCGATAATTGAACTTAACAATCTGCCTTATATTGATATGCACCACTTTCCAACCGAGGGCGAACCAGTGCCAATCGCAAAATATCTTTGTGATATGGTAATCAAGTATTATTAGAGGTCTTTAATTCAATTCGGGCAGTTAGTTCAGTGGTAGAACGTCTGTTTTACACACAGAAGGTCGTAGGTTCGATCCCTACACTGCCCACCAAATTATTTTTCTCCTTTCTCTTTTTTGCGTAACTCAGTTTGACGCATAAGTTCTTGTAAAAGAAAAATTTGCGTTTTTGCTATCTCATTACATTTATCAAGAACAAATCTATAGTTTGATTTATCCGGCGCGACTAGAGAACCAAGTGTTTTCGTGACAAAAGTTAGATTGTGAAGTGCTTCTTCAATTTCTTGAGGAAAGTATTTTGAATCACCATTCATTTCTAAAACTTTTATTTTAGCCACATGCTCCACTAAAATTTCACGAAGTTTTATTGCTTCTTCTAAAACATCATACTTAAATGGCTTTTGGTTGCTTTCGGTTTTAACTCCTTCTTGGATTGATTCGGATTTTCTTAAGGCGTCCCCTGAAGTCGCTTCGGGCGGCACTTCTCCTAACGGCAATTCTTCCCTTGCTTTAGCTTCAAGTTCTTCCATCGTCGTTTTCCAGCCCCGCTTTTCAAGATTCCCCTCCATCTTGTCCCTCTCCTCCTTAGAAATAGGTTTAAATTCTGGCATTTTTTCTGGCATGTCTTGAATATATCATATTTACGCGCGGAGGTGAATTTTGAAGATTAAATTTGACACGATGTTTCCGTGGGTGTAATTTAGAAACAAATGTCGCCACTTTTTAATAGTTCCTTTGGATTGAAACTGAATATCAGCGAGATTGTCGCGGAAATAGTCCGTTTCATCAAAGCCGAGCCGAAAAGAACCTACAAAATTATAATCGGTTCCGATTCCGAGCAATTGGGAGAGAGAAACGCCGATTTTGTGACCGCGGTCGTTGTCCATCGTTTGGGGAACGGTGGCCGGTATTTTTGGCGCCGCCTTGAACTCGGAAAATTCCACACCTTGCGGGACAGAATTATTAAAGAAGTTTTGTTTTCGCTTGATGTCGCGAAAGAAGTCCTGACCGAATTGAAAAAAGAAACAATCGCTTCAAATTGGGATTTTGAGATTCACGCCGATATTGGCGAAAACGGCGAGACAAGAGTTCTGATTCAGGAAGTTGTGGGAATGATTCGGGCTAATAATTTTGAAGCCCGGACAAAACCGGACAGTTATGCGGCGACTAAAGTCGCGGACAGGCACATATAATGGATAAAATTGTTTTTGATATTGAAACTAAAAATTCTTTTGCCGATGTCGGCGGTCAGGGAAATTTGAAAGCGCTTGAAGCGTCCGTTGTCGGCGTTTATTCCTATCTCAAAGACACATTTTATTGTTTTGAGGAGCATGAATTTGATCAACTTGCCGAGACCCTGAAACGAGCCCATCTGCTTATAGGCTTTTCGAGCAAGCATTTTGACGTGCCCGTCTTAGAAAAATATTTTAATTTCAATTTGGGGGGCATCGCCCATTTTGATATTTTGGAAGAAATTGAGAAAATTTTCGGGCGCCGGATTGGACTAGGTGTTTTAGCCGAAGCGAATTTAGGGGTCGGCAAAACCGGTAAAGGACTGGAAGCGATTGAGCTTTACCGTACTGGTCAGATTGAAAAACTTAAAAGCTACTGTCTCCAAGACGTGAAACTCACGAAAGAAATTTTTGAACTTATCAAAAATCAGGGCTATCTCTGGATTCCCCAGCGCGACGTGCCACAGATGATCAAACTGCCCATTTCCTACAAAGAAGTAATAATGCCGCAGGCGCAATTGTTATAATAAAAATAGATGAGGAAACATAAAACCTTAGCAATTATTATCGTCGCTTTTGTTGTTATCGGTCTTGTGATGGCTTATGTACCGCTTTTGTTCTATAAATAAGCCCGCTTTGAAAGATTGACAATTCCTGCCGGTAGCTTTATTCTGCTAAAAGCACTTCTTTGTTTCGTGGGGATCCCCGTTTTCACTTCCGTCTCCTCCATTCGGAAGTTAGGGGCGTTACTCATTTCGCGCCTTATCGGGACGTTTTTTCTCCCGGCGGGGATCCCTTTAATAAGTTGGTGTGGACTCATCTTTGCGGGGCTGGCTTTACGAAGCCAGTTGGCGGAGTTACCGCCCGGGGTGAGTCCACCCAAACTACCCGACCTCCATTCATAGGGGGTCTTTTTTCTAGCAATAAATGATTTTTTAGTTTAAATTAAAAACAATAATGCGCGACAAGCAAATAGAAAATTTAATCAAAAAAGAGGCGCGGCGCCAAAACGAAACTATTGATTTAATTGCTTCGGAAAATTTTGTTTCAAGCGATGTGTTGCGGGCGCTCGGTTCGGTTTTCACGAATAAATACGCCGAAGGATATTCTGCGGCAAGGTATTACGGCGGGAATGAAATTATTGATGAATTGGAAAATATAACCAAAGAACGCGCCCTCAAACTCTACAAGCTTTTGTCCCGAGCTCAGGCCGAGGGGTTAAAACCCGCAGGCTGGTCTGTAAATGTTCAGCCCTATTCTGGCTCGCCGGCGAATTTGGCTGTTTATCTGGCGCTTGTGCCGTTAGGCGAAAAGATAATGGGCATGGAACTCAATATGGGTGGTCATTTATCGCACGGCCATAAAGTGAGCGCGACCGGCAAATTGTGGCGGCAAGTTCCTTACGGAGTGAACCGTAAAAACGAAATTCTGGATTATGAGGAAATTAGAAGAATCGCGAAAAAAGAAAAACCGACTTTGATTGTTGCGGGTTTCACCGCTTACTCGCGCGTTATTGATTTTAAAAAATTCAGAAGAATTGCCGATGCGGTCGGCGCGATTTTTATGGTGGATATGTCGCATTTTGCCGGCCTTGTCGCCGGCGGCCAATATCCCTCGCCTTTTTTTGCCCGAGGCGGACAAGCCCTAGCCGATATTGTGACAACGACCGCGCATAAAACTCTCCGCGGGCCGCGAGCGGCTTTGATTTTTTCAAGAGAAAAATTTGCCAAACAAATTGATAAAGCGGTTTTCCCTGGTCTTCAGGGCGGTCCGCACGCTAATCAAATCGCCGCGACGGCGGTCGCGCTTTTTGAAGCCAGCCAGCCGAAATTTAAAGTTTATGCCAAACAAATTATAAAAAACGCGAAAATTTTAGCCGACAGCTTGAAAAAAAATGGCTGGCGAATTGTCTCCGGCGGCACAGACACTCATTTATTTTTAGTGGATACCTGGGCGCGCGGCATCTCCGGTAAAAACGCCCAAGAACTTTTGGGAGCAGTTAACATTATCGTGAACAAAAATGCGATTCCGTATGACGAGCGGAACCCTGTTGATCCTTCCGGTATCCGCATTGGCACACCAGCTCTCACCACCCGCGGTATGAAAGAAAAAGAAATGAAACAAATCGGCAATTTGATTTCGCAAACCTTATTAAAACAAGAAAAAACACAGCTGATTAAAAAGAAGGTTTTGAGTCTTGCAAAAAAGTTTCCAATAAAATGATAATTGACGGGAAATCAATCGCAAATGATATCATTCAAGAATTAAAGGGGTTTCCTCGTCCAGAGAAATTTCTCGCCGCTTTTTTGGTCGGCGATAACCCAGCCTCAATCAGCTTTTTAAAACAAAAAGAAGGCGTAGCAAAAGAACTCGGTCTTGATTTCAGGCTCTACAAATTTCCGGTGGAGATTAGCCAAGACAAGCTTCGTGAAGAAATTTTGAAAATTGTTGAGCACAAAACCTGCGGCGGTGCGATTGTTCAATTGCCTTTGCCCGAACACATCAGCAAACAATATGTTTTGAATGCAATCCCGCGCGAGAAAGATGTGGATGTTTTGGGTGAGCGGGCCCTGGGCGCATTTTACGCCGGCAGAAATCCGGTTTTACCCCCCGCCGTCGGCGTAGTTGAAAAAATCCTACAAGCTACAAGCTACTCCCTACAAGCTAAACGAGTCGCCGTTCTGGGTCTCGGCTCCCTCATCGGCAAGCCAATCGCTAATTGGTTAATGGGAAAAACAAAAGAAGTTTATCTTTTGGACGAAGGCAGTGATTTAGCTTTGCTAAAAGAAGCCGACTTAATAATTTCCGGCGTCGGCAAAGCGAATTTATTTAGCGCGGAAAATTTAAAAGAAAATACTCTCGTTATAGATTTCGGCTACGATATGTCCGGCGGTAAAATCTCCGGCGATTTTGATTTTTCAAAATTGAAAATTGAAAATTGTAAATTGAAAATTGATTTTACCCCCACCCCCGGCGGCACCGGCCCGATTTTGGTGGCAAAGTTGTTTGAGAATTTCTATCGTTTGAATCAAAACTAACTACCAAAACCCCCTTATTTTAAACCACTTTTTGAGGACTTGACAAGTAAGGTAGGGTGCGCTACAATGCAAGCACAATCAGAAAATCTGGTTGGCAAGTTTTGTAGCTCTTTTTAGTTAATTTTAACTGGAGGTTGGAAAATGAACTGGTTCAGGTTTTTCTTGGGTACACCTCGGCGATTTCTGGCCACGATGACGGCCATTGGTCTCATCACGGTCATGATTTTCCCTAGTTTGCTTCGGACGGCGGTGGAGCGGCTGCTCGCGGCAATTAATCCCTTAATCGGACCCGCGGTCACGCTTCTCATCATTTTTCTGGCCTATCGGATCATTCTCGCGCCCCTCGTTCGGGGCGGAGGAAGGAGGTAAACCTCCCGTCTAGTCCACGATACGGACTTCTGTCTCCCGTAAACGGGACTGATGAGTCCGGAATGCGAAAACCGCGTTTTAGGACGAAACAGATTAGTTCTTTGTTAAAAATTAATCTCGTTTGGCTAACGAGAAAAGGAAAGGAGTAGAAATGCCAATTCCGATGATCGTCTGTCGGATTTGCGGAAAGGAAGTGACAAAACGCTCGACGCTTTCTCTTTCAAACTTAGGTTCAGAGGGTCGTGCTTGTCGTAGTCATCCGGAAGTGCTCACTCTTCTCGAAGAGAAGACGACCGAGTTGAAGTTTGGTAAGCTTCAAGATCAGATAGCGAAAGAAGTGACTTATGGAATTAACTACTACGATTTCATGGATGCGTTGGCAAACATGCAGGACACCGGCACACTCAAACAACCGAACGATCAACTACAACACCACATAACACGGGTGAATAGTGCATCGGAATGCACGATCACTGAAATCCGCAAACACGCTCAGGATTTTATCAGTATCTGGAGGGAAGCGGGACTAATCGATTGATATAAACTCCTCCTTAGCACATCAAAAAACATAGCACACCAGTGCTATTTTTTTATTTTACCACCTCCATCGTTTTCTTCTTAATCGCTTCAAGTGTTTTTTTATCCTCTTTTAATTTTTGGCGGACGGTTTCAAAGCCGACGCCTAACTTCTCTTCGCCGAATGAGTAGCTCGCGCCGGATTTTTTTATAACCTCGTATTTAAGCGCCGTATTGATAACATCCGATTCGTAAGAAATCCCCTCGCCGTACATTATGTCAAACTCGGCGATCTTAAATGGCGGTGCCACTTTATTTTTCACGACTTTGGCTTTGGTGCGGTTGCCAATGATTTCCTCTCCCTTTTTAACTTGAGCAATGCGGCGAATATCAATACGGACAGAGGCGTAAAATTTTAGCGCTAATCCGCCCGTAGTTGTTTCCGGGTTGCCGAACACAATGCCGATTTTCATTCTGATCTGGTTTATAAAAATTACAATCGTGTTTGATTTCGCGGAAATGGCGGTGAGTTTGCGAAGCGCTTGGGACATTAGCCGCGCTTGCGCGCCCATCTGGTGGACACCCATTTCGCCTTCAATTTCCGCCCGCGGCGTCAAAGCCGCCACCGAATCAATAACAACGATGTCAATTATGTTTGAGCGAACCAAACTTTCTAGAATATTCAACGCTTCTTCGCCGTTGTCCGGCTGGGAAATTATCAAATCTTTGACTTTAACGCCGATTTTCGCGGCGTATTCTGGGTCAAGGGCATGCTCGGCGTCAATAAACGCCGCTTTACCGCCCTGTTTTTGAACTTCGGCGACGGCATGCAAAGCAAGCGTCGTTTTCCCCGAACTTTCGGGGCCGTAAATTTCAATAATCCTGCCCTTGGGCAAACCGCCGCCCAAAGCAATGTCCAGCGAAAAAGAGCCGGAAGGAACCGTTTCGACGTTTATTTTATGGCTGTCGCCGAGCTTCATTACCGCCCCTTCGCCAAAGCGCGACTGAAGCGCCTCCATCAGATTTTCCAGCTCATTTTTTCCTTCCTTATTTTCTTTTTCTTTTTTGATGGGTGGCATTTTATTGAGTTTGAGTTTGCGCAGGTTCTTCAGCTTGTGGTTTCAAGGGTTCCGGCGGCGCCTGATAAAAAATTTGTTTCGTGATGACGTATTCTTTGCCTAAGAATTTTTTAATTTTAAAAGTCAACGTGTTGAAACCGGGCCGGAGTTCAATTGACTTCTCAAAACGTCCCGCCTTATCAGGATAAATCTGTTCGTCATTAAGAGTCAATCGGTCGCTCGTATTAAATTTTCCCTTGACGGTGTAATTCGGTTCTTGAACGACAATTTTATTTTCCTTCAAATTTTCAAGGTTTAATTGAGGCTTGCTTAAAAAAGACGGCGCTTTCGCCAAAATATATCCGCCGATTACGATTATGGCAAATCCGGCAATGAGAATCTTTTTGTTGAATTTTGGAATTATGAATCTATTTTTCGGCAATTGGTCGTTTTTGCCCGACCGCCGGATTGATTCGTTGTTTTTCAAAAATTCCTGCCAGAGTCGTTCCCCTTCCAAATTTAAAACCTCGGCGATTTTCAAAATGTAGCCATGGGCATACGGTCGCGATGGCAGCTTCTCAACCTTCCCCTCTATCAAAAGATTTAAAAATCTTTCGGAAACGCCGCTAAGCTGGCTAAGCCGTTCAAAGTTTAAACCTTTCGCGCGGAGCGATTCAAGAATTATTGACGATAAATTTTTTGTTTCTGTTTCATTCATGGATTAAGTATTTCACGCGGTTTCGCTCCTTCGCCTGGGCCGACAATGCCGTTTTCTTCCATTATATCAAGAAGACGAGCGGCCCTCGCGTAGCCAACTTTGAGCCGGCGCTGAAGCAAAGAAGCCGAGGCCTTATTCGCGACGCGAACAACATCGACCGCTTCTTCATAAAGTTCGTCGTCCCCGTCATTTTTGTTATAACCGTCAAAATTTAAAGCCGACGTTGTGGAAGTGGGAGCATCCAATTTTACTTCTTTTTCGTTATCGGTCTCTTCATTATTTTTTCTTATAAAATCAACAACCCTTTTAACTTCGCTTTCGCTCACGTAAGCGCCCTGAATTCTTCTCGGTCTCGTGCTTTCGGCGGAGACAAAAAGGAGATCGCCGTTCCCCAAAAGTTTTTCCGCGCCGCCCGTGTCAAGAATAGTTCGTGAATCAATCTGGCTTGCCACTTGGAGCGCGATGCGCGAAGTTATATTGGCCTTAATAAGACCAGTGATAACTTCAACCGAAGGCCTTTGGGTTGAAACGGCAAGGTGAATGCCAGTTGCCCTAGACATTTGCGCGAGCCGGATGATTGAGCCCTCAACTTCTCTGCCGTAAGAAGCCATTAGGTCGGCAAGTTCATCGATTACTATTAAAAGGTAGGGCATTTTAAGTTCAGATTTGTTATAGCCTTTAATGTCGCGAACGCCAGCCTGAAGCAAAATTTCATAGCGCCGTTCCATTTCCTGAATTGCCCAGCGCAACGAACCGATTGCTTTTTTGTTTTCGGTGATAACCGGCGCCATGAGATGGGGAATGCCGTCATAAACCGAAAGTTCCACGCGCTTTGGGTCAATTAAAATCATTCGGAGCATTTCCGGCGAATTTTTATACAGGAGAGAGATTAAAAAAGAGTGAATCAATATTGATTTTCCGGAACCGGTCGCGCCGGCAATGAGAAGATGGGGCATTTTATCCACGTTTGCCAATACTGGTTCGCCGCTTACATTCCTGCCCAATATAAAACTAAGCGGTTCTGATTTTTGAAATTCCGGATAAGAGAGCAAGCTGCCTAGCCGTACAAGCGCCGCTGATTTGTTTGGCACTTCAATTCCCACCAGTGATTTTCCTGGGATCGGCGCTTCAATTCTGATGGGATGGGCGGCTAAGGCAAGAGCAAAATCCTGGTTTAAAACGGTTATTCTTGAAAGCTTTACTCCTTCGGCTGGTTTTAAAGTATATCTGGTGACGGTTGGTCCGACATTAATCTCCCCCATTTCAACCGGAATACCGAAGCTCTCAAAAGTTCTTTTGATGATATTGGCATTCGCCCGAAGATCGCCGATTGTGGGTTTTTCCGAGACGGTATTCAAAAGCGAAAGCGGCGGCGGCACGTAATTTTTAATTGCTTTTAGCGGGTTGGCTTGTTTTGATTTCGCCTCTACAGCCAGTTCTTTTATCGCAATTTGCATTCTTGGTGTCTCTTCGGCCGTTGCCGTCCCGGCAGCGTTAACATTTAATTCTGGTTCTTTAATTTGCAGTTCCGGTTTTTGCATTTTCGGCAAACTGAATTTTAAGGGGCGATTCAAAACCATAAGAAAAGAAATAATCAAAGCCGTGAACGTGATTATTAAAGAAGCGGTTGCCCCGAACGGGCTTTTTAAGGAACCGATAAGCGCGCCGGTCAGTCCGCCTCTGCCCGGTGAAATAATATCAATAAAACCGAGGCCGGAAATTAGGAAAATAAAAGCGCTTATTAAGGTCAGGCCAAAAAGTTTTCTCCGTTCCGTGGCGACCAGGGAAAAAGCCAGAAGAAAAGATATGGTCGGGAAAAGATAATAACCCCAGCCAAAAAGCTTTTTAAATACTTTATAGAACCAAACGCCAGCCGGTCCGGCTTGGCTCAAAGCCGCGAGGATAAAGAGCGCCGCAAGCGCAATAAAAACAATTATTAAAATTATTTTTTTTATGTCCGGATGGAGACCCTGGTTCATTTTCTCGGAGTTTTTCTTTTCCTCGTTCCTCAATTTTTTATTGCGTGCCATCCTTTCTATTAAAGTTTAAAATAAGTTAAAATTCAAGATGATGAACGCTGGCATTTTTAAAAAATACGATATTAGGGGGACTTACCCAAGCGAAGTCAATGAGGAGGTTTTCTTTGAAATCGGGCGGGCGCTCGGGAAATTTTTCCGGCGGGGGAAAATAATTGCCGGCCGCGACGCGCGATTAAGTTCCCCTAAGCTCTATCAAGCCGTTATTAACGGATTGAAACAACCCCCCTCGGATTTAAAAATCATTTCGGCCGGCTTGATGACAACGCCGATGTTTTATTTTTTAGTGAACAAATTTCAAGCAAGAGGCGGAATTATGATTACGGCTTCGCATAATCCAAAGGAATCAAACGGCATGAAAATAGTCGGTGGGAAAGCGATACCGATTAGCGGAAGCGAGGTTTTTAAATTAATGAAAAACAATGGCAAGTAAATTTATAAATTTTTACCTTGCGTTTCTAAAACCACACATTAATGTTGCGAAGCCGTTAAAAGTCATTTTTGATTGTTCGGGCGGTCCCGTCGGATTAATACTTGAAAGATTGTTTGCTAAAACCGATTGCCCGATTAAATATAAACTAATTAATTTTGTGCCCGACGGCAATTTTCCGGCCAAGAGTAACAATCCCTTATCACCAAAAGCGGCAAAGCAGTTAAAAGACGCTGTTTCAAAGGAAAAGGCTGATTTAGGAGTTATTTTTGACGCTGACGGCGATCGGGCGGTTTTTATTGATAACCGCGGTCAAGTGACGCCTTTTTATCTAATTGCTCAACTTTTGTCTTTAGAAAATTCCGCTTCCTTTGTTTTTGACGTGATTAATTTCAAAATTTTCGAAAAATTGCCTTTTAAAGCAAAAAGGATATTTGAATCAAAAGTCGGCTATAAACTCGTGGAAGAAGTTATGAGAAAAGAAAAAGCGGATATCGGCGTTGAGTATTCCGGCCATTATTATTTCAAGGATTTTTTTTATGCCACTTCTGGCATTTTGGCCGCGCTAAAAGTAATAAATGCCGTTTCACGCCTGCCCTATTCTTTGGCGGATTTCCCCGAGCTTATGCCGCGAAAGTTTTTTTGGAACCAATTTAATATTATTTCAAAAAATGGCGAAGAAACCCTCAAAAAAGTAAAAAAATATTTCAAAAAGGGGGCATTAAAAATTTCAAAACTTGATGGTTTAACTTTTGATTTTGGCGATTGGTTTTTTAACGCGCGTTTATCAAATACCGAAAACTCGCTTTTGCGTTTTTATGTCGGTTCTCTAAACAGGGCCAACCTAGAAAATTCAGTTAAGCAAATAAAATTGCTCGTAAGTTAGCCTGAAGTTGGCATATTTTATTGATTGGTTTTTTCCGCCGCCACATCAAAGGTCGGAGTTGTCCTTTTTGGTCATTCTTCTGCTCCGAAATATGCGCGAGCATACCAGGAGAGACCAGCGGCTCTCCCCGACCCTTTCTTTTTAGAAAAGCGAAAAATCTCAAAAAGCAGGAAAACCAGGAAAAATTGAAAAAGCTGATAAACCCGATAAACCAGTTAAATTGATAAACCCGATAATGCGATGAAACCTACATCGCCTATTTTAACCACTTTTTTGTCGCAAAACGGACAAGCTGGTAAGCGCATAAAACCTACACTTTTATTTTTTGAAACCCAACTTGTTTGTGCACAAACTTTTTCGTTTTTCAATTTGTACTTAGAATTTTGGATTTTTATCGAAATATCCCGATTTATATTGGCGATACAAAAATTTAGTTAAATCGTTTGTATCTGGGTCGTTCATTTTTTCAAGCCATTCTATAAATTGTTTACCTTTATTCCCATAGAGTTTTTTATAGAAAAACGGAATAATTATATTTTTTATCTGTGGAAATTCTCTGACTATAAGCATGGCTTGTCTGCCATTACTAGGACGATTCTTTTGGGGTCCATAATTATAAACTCTATTATCTAAATTAAGGGTATTTCTCACGGCCCTAATTAATTCTTCATCTCTCTCATGCATTTTGAGCGCGAAAGCCGGTATTTTAACTTTTTTGATTGAACCATTCGGTAATTTTCTTGTGCTTGTGGAAAAGGTGAATGTCCCTTCACCTTCTACAAGACCGCGTATATAATCATAAGGAAGCTTTAGCATAGGTTTATTATAACAAAATTCATGACCCAAAGAACCGAATTAGGTAAACTCGGTGAGGATTTTGCCTGTGGATACCTTGTTAAGAAGGGTTATAAAATCGTTGAGCGGAACCACAAAAAGCCATGGGGCGAGTTGGACATCGTTGCTATCGCGCCAGACAAAACATTAATCCTTATTGAAGTCAAGACAATGAAAGACAGACTTTGTCAAGATATAGCGCCGGAAGACCAGATGACCGCTTCAAAAATCAAAAAATTTAAAAAAGCAGCTTCTTTATATGCCGGCTCCCATCAAAATTTAATTAACGATAAAAAAGGGTGGCGGCTTGATGTGATAGCTCTCGTAAAAGACGAAGACGAATTTATTGTCAGGCACTATGAAAACATAGTTTGACCCCGTTTAGAGGCCTGCGAGAATTACATGGCAAACGTCTTTAGTGTCTTGCCTCAACGGGCTTGTAATTTTTGTCAGGGGGGGGGGTAGAATCACATTAATAATCCGTCGATTGACGGAAAAGGTCGGAAAATTTAATAAATATGAAAAAAATTAAATTTTTATTGATATTCGCGTTGGTTGGCGTATTTCTGAATATTACTCCTGTTTCAGCGCAGACAACCAACGATTTGTTGACGCGGATTCAGGCGCTTACAGTTCAGCTTCAGGCGCTTCAAGATCAAGTTAATAAGCTTCGTCCAAATAATGTTGTCGCGCCATCGCCGGTTTTTGCTCCGCCGATAACTAATGCCTCTACCCCTGCGTTTACTCAAACGCTTAGTTTCGGAATGACGAACAATGATCAGATTAAAAAACTGCAAGGATTTTTAATCGCGAAAGGTCTTTTGCAGGGCACGCCAAATGGCAGTATGTACCAAACTACGACTGACGCGGTCAAAAAATTTCAAGCGGCATACGGAATTGCGCAGGTAGGAATTGTGGGACCGATAACAAGAGTAAAACTTAATGAGTTGTGGGGCAGTTATCAGCAAGAATCGTTGAAAGATTGTTTTATTGTTATATCCCCACTTGCGAATGAAAAAGTCATCTTTCCGCTCACCATTACCGGACAAATCCTTTGTAACAAATGGGGCGTGTTTGAAGCACAAGCGGGGCTTGTTTATGTTTACAACTCAAACAGCGCAAACGGAAGCCCAATTAGTAGGTGGGGGATACTAAAGGTTACTAATTATAATTTACCACCTGTTTATCCGTGGAACTTTACGGCAACAATTACAGCACTTATCGGCACTCCAGATACGAAGCAGATATATCTTCGCTTTACAGATGAGAACCCAAAAGACGGTTCACAATATACTTACTGGTTACCAATAAGTATCTAAATTACGAATTTTTGAGAAGTATGGAACATAAAAGCCGCGAGCAGCGGCTTTTATGTTCGCAAATCAGAGTTTTTAAAATCGGCGGAGAGTTGACCCAGTAACGCATCCCGATGGACGTTACTGGATTGACAATTTTTTGGTTCGCGTTATCATAAAAGTGTTGTCCGCTCTTTCCCGAGCGGATTAATTTTAAAGGGTCTTGTATAAATTGTATGGATTTAAAACTTTTAGCATCAGCTATAAATCAAATCGCCGCTGAAAAGGCTATCACGCCAGAAAAAGTGCTTGAGGCCATTGAAGCGGCTATTGCTGCCGCTTATAAGAAAGAGTATAGAAAGCGGTCAGAAATCATAAAAGCCAAATTTGACTTGAAAACCGGTGGGCTTAAATTTTGGCAGATTAAAAACGTTGTTGATCCGGCAGCGGTGCGCGTTGTCGATCCGGAGGAGGAAGTGAACGAATTTCCGAAAGAAAAAGAATCAGAAGAAGTCCTGCCGCGCTACAATCCCGACCGCCATGTTTTCTATAAAGAAGCGCAAAAAATAAAATCCAATATTCAAATCGGGGACGAACTTGAATTTTCGCTTGAAGCTCACGCCGATTTCGGGCGCATTGCTGCCCAAGCGGCCAAACAAGTCGTTCTCCAAAACATTCGCGAAGCCGAAAGAGCTTCGGTTAGAGAAGAATTTTCCGGCAAGGAGGGCGAAATTGTCAGCGGCACAATTCAGAGATTTGAACGCGGTAATGTTTATGTTGATTTAGGCCGAGCGATGGGCATCATGTTTTACAATGAATGTATTCCGGGCGAACATTATCGGTTGGGCGCGAGAATGCGTTTTTATGTCATGGCGGTTCAGGATGATCCGCGGCGCCCCGGCATAATTCTTTCCCGTTCGCATCCGAATTTCGTAGTTAAACTTTTTGAGCTTGAAGTGCCGGAGATGGCTGATGGCATTGTTAAAATAGAGCAAATTGCCCGTGAGCCGGGGAGTCGCACGAAAATAGCGGTTCATTCAACTCAAGAAAGTATTGATCCGGTTGGTTCGGTTGTCGGTCAGCGTGGCACTCGCGTTATGGCGGTGACGAATGAATTGGGTAATGAGAAAATTGATGTGACTCAATGGTCTGAAGACCCGGAGAAATTTATTGGGAACGCGCTTTCGCCGGCAAAAGTGAAACTAGTTGAAGTTTTAGAAAGAAGGGAAGCGAGAGTGCTTGTGGCGGAAGACCAACTAAGTTTAGCGATTGGCCGCGGTGGACAGAACGTGCGGCTTGCCGCGAAATTGACTGGCTGGAAAGTTGATGTCCGTTCCCAATCGCGGCCCGAGGAAGTTCAAGAGGGTGGGGTAGCCGCGAGCGAAGAAAAACCGTCAGAAGAAGAAAATAAAGTGGAATAAATATGCTTTATCTGATTTTCATCCCAATAATCTTAGCGGTTGCCTACACGGTTTATTTGATTTTTTGGTTGAAACGCCAGCCAGCCGGCGATAAAAAAATGCAGGAAATTTCCGATGCTATTCGGGAAGGCTCAAAAGCTTATTTAGGCAGGCAATATAAAACAGTCGGCATTGTCGCCTTAATACTTTTTATTATTATTGGTTTTACTTTGGGTTGGTTTATGGCCTTGGGTTTTTTTATTGGTGCCGTTGCTTCGGCTCTTGCCGGCTATATCGGTATGATGATTGCGGTAGGATCAAACGCGAAAACCGCGGAAGCGGCTAAAAAGGGATTAGGGCCAGCTCTTTCTCTCGCTTTTAAGGCCGGTTCGGTTACTGGGTTTTTAGTTGTGGCGCTCTCGCTTTTTGCCGTTGCCACGCTTTATTTTGTGACAAAAGACATCAAAGTTTTAATTGGTCTTAGTTTTGGCGCGAGTTTAATTTCTATTTTCGCCCGTCTTGGCGGCGGGATTTTTACAAAAGCCGCTGATGTCGGTACGGATTTGGTCGGCAAAGTTGAGGCCGGTATTCCCGAAGATGACCCGCGAAACCCAGGTGTGATTGCGGATAATGTTGGCGATAATGTCGGTGATTGCGCCGGTATGGCGGCCGATCTTTTTGAGACATATGCCGTGACTTTAACCGCGGCAATGCTTTTGGGCGCCTCGCTTTTTTCTTCAGCCGCCGAGATAAGGTTTCCTTTAGTTTTGGGTGGTTTGGCGATTTTTGCTTCAATTATCGGTAGTTTTTTTGTGCGGCTTGGCAAAAAGGGCGGAATAATGAAGGCGCTTTATAAAGGCTTAATCGCTTCGCTTATAGTTTCCGCAATTTTATTTTTCGCCGCCGCGAAATTTTATTTCGCCGCGAATTATTTAAATATTTTTTTGGCGAGTTTAATTGGTTTGGCGGTTACGGCATTGATGGTTGTAATAACTGATTATTACACCTCTAAAAAATATCGGCCCGTAAAGAGTATTGCCGAAGCGTCAAATTCCGGCCACGGCACAAATATCATTATGGGTCTTTCAGTCGGAATGGAAGCGACTTTCCTGCCGATTATTATAATCACGGCGGGCATTTTAGGCGCTTTTGCTCTTTCCGGAATTTACGGTATTGCGATTGCGGCAACGGCGATGCTTTCGGTTGCCGGCATTATTGTCGCCATTGATTCATTTGGGCCGATTACGGATAACGCCGGCGGTATTGCCGAGATGGCCGGGTTGCCGGAAGAAACTCGTAAAATCACGGACGCGCTTGATGCCGTCGGCAATACCACAAAAGCCATTACAAAAGGATACGCGATTGCTTCGGCTGGTCTCGCGGCATTGGTTTTATTTGCCGGTTATGCCGAAGAATTAATTAAGGTTGCCGGAAAAATTGCTTTTGAACTTCAAAGCCCTTACGTTTTAGCCGGTTTATTCTTAGGCGCGGCAATTCCTTATCTTTTCAGTTCTATCGCGATGAAAGCGGTTGGCCGTGCCGCTCACGCGATTGTCGCTGAAATTCGGCGCCAGTTTCGGGAAATTAAAGGCATTATGGACGGAAGTGTTAAACCGGAGTATGGGAAAGCGGTTGATATTGTGACTAAGGCCGCTTTGCGCGAAATGATTTTGCCGGCGCTTCTGCCGATTGTTTCCGTCTTAATTGTTGGTTTTGTTTTAGGCGCGGAAGCGCTTGGCGGATTTTTAATCGGCGCGATTATTTCTGGAATTTTTCTCGCCCTTTCAATGACTTCGGGTGGTGCGGCTTGGGACAATGCCAAGAAATATATTGAAGCCGGTAATTTTGGTGGCAAGGGTTCCGAAGCCCACAAAGCCGCCGTGACTGGTGACACCGTTGGTGATCCATACAAAGACACCGCCGGCCCGGCAATCAACCCATTAATTAAAGTCATTAACATAGTTGCTCTGTTAATTGTTCCGTTTTTGTAAAAAAAGAAGCCCGTACGAAAGTTAGCGCGTACGGGCGATTATGACCGATAACTTAATGGAAATAGGTGAGCGGAAGTGAATTGACTGGGGGTCCAAAATTCTTTGACCTCTGTATCTGAAGGGAAATTGACTGGTTCCCCGAAACGCATCCAAATATACCCGGCATGTAAGTTACGTACTCTCCAATTTCCTTCTGGGCATTTTTGATAAACTTGACCGTAAACCTGATTATCCTTTATGCGAAATAAGTAAAACATCGGAACTTCTTCAAATTTCATTACTATTCCTCCTTTTTACCCCAATGAGCTAATTAAAAGTTAGTACATAATTAATATTTTCGTCAATTTTGCAAAATTCTTTAAAGAAAGCAATAATTCTTTCTGTAATGGAATTAAAAAACAAAAAAGTTTTGGTGATGGGTTTGGGTTTACTCGGTGGTGGGATTGCGACGACTAAGTGGCTGGTGAAGCACGGCGCGAAAGCGACGGTTACGGACTTAAAAACAAAAAAAGAACTTGCCGGTTCCATAAAAGAATTAAGAAAAGCGACCAAGAAAATTAATTTAGTGCTCGGCAAACATCGCGAAAGCGATTTCAAAAACAATGAAATAATTGTCGTAAATCCGGCCGTGCCGCGCGAAAGCAAATATCTGAAAATTGCGAAAGAATCCGGTGCGCAGATTGAAAACGAGGCCAGTTTGTTTTTCCGATTTTGCAAAAATCCAATCATCGCCGTTTCTGGCACGCGTGGTAAAACAACGACCGTTAATTGGATTCATCATTTTCTTAAAACAAAATATCCAAAAGCGGTTTTGACCGGCAATTCTTCCGACAATCCAATGTTAAAAGCGCTTGATGAATTAGACGGCAAAAGCCCGGTTGTGGTTGAGCTTTCTTCTTGGCACTTGGAGATTTTACCGAATGCGAAAAAAGCGCCGCGCATTGCCGTAATTACCAATATTTTCCCCGACCACCTAAATCGTTATCGTAATTTGAAAGATTACGCCTTGGCTAAAGCCAATATTTTCAGAGACCAGGCAAAAAGTGATTTTTTAATTTTAAATAGAAACAATGATTGGACAAAATTTTTCTTGCGTAAATTTGCCGGTTGGCGGACACAATCAAAAATTCTTTATTTTCCGTTTAAAACAGGCATAAACGAGAAGGAATTTAAAAGAAAATTCGGCCGGCACAATCTAGAAAATCTTATGGCGGCGTTTCTCGCCGCAAAAACAACCGGTGTGCCGGAAAAGGCGATAAGAAGAGTCGTTAAAACCCTGCCACAAATTAAATTCCGCCAAGAATTCATTTTCAAGGCCAAAAATTTAAAAATCATAAATGATTCCGCCGCGACTTCGCCGGAGGCGACTATTGTCGCGCTTGAACGCTTTTCAAAAGAAAATGCCGAAATTATTTTAATTGCCGGCGGCACGGACAAAAATCTGGAATATCGGGGTTGGGTAAGAGCGGTTAAAAAATATGTGAGACCGCAAAATTTATATCTTTTAAACGGCAGCGCCACCAAAAAAATGATTGGAGAACTCTTAAAAGAAAAAAGATTTAAGAATAAGCTTCAGGTTTTTGAGTCGTTGCCGGAAATTTTAAAAGCAATCAAATTAAAAACCAAAATCCCGAAACAAGGGATTATCCTTTTTTCGCCCGGCGCCGCCAGTTTTGAAAAATTTAAAAACGAATTTGACCGCGGCGAGAAATTTAACCGGCTTAGTCGGCTTTTACTTTAAGTTTCTTGGTTTTTTTCCTGTCCAGTTTTGGCAGGCGGATTGTGAGTATTCCATTTTTCACAGCCGCCGTCGCTTTGTCGGCGTCAACTTCCGCCGGCAAAATTATTGAACGCGAAAATGTTCCCCAAAAACACTCCTGGTAAATAAAATCTTTTTCCTCAATTTTTTCCGTTCTCTCACGTTTGCCTTTAATAGTAACCGACTCGTTAGTAATATGAATTTCTAAATCATCTTCCGGATTTATGCCCGCTACCGTTGATTGAACGATAATTTCCTCGTTGTTTTGGTAAACGTCAACGGTTAACTGTCCCTCGCTGTCGTCGGTCGCGAGTGCTTCGCCCTCCGATGAAATTTTAAGCGGCATCGGCTGGTTTTTCACTTTCGCCAATTCTTGAAAAATATTATCTTTATTCGCCATTGCGAACTTATTATAGCATAATTAAGAACATGGCCTTAGCGTTTATATATCTGACCCAAAGATTTTTTTACAGAATTTTTGAATTTTTGCGGCATTGGTATGTCAAAAGCATGAAGATCTATTTGAATTTTGTGATAAACCGGCTGGAAACACTTGATTATTACCTGGCCTGGAAAATTACTTTAAAGAATTTATTTCACCCGCTTTATGGGGATTATTCTTTCATCGGTTACACCCTCGGTTTTATTTTTCGCCTGGCGCGGCTTATTCTCGCAAGTATTATTTACGCGTTTATTTTTATATTCGCGGCCGCGTTTTATATTTTCTGGCTTGCGATCCCGCTTATTTTAATTTATAAGATTTTTGCGCCATGAATATTTATTTCCGGGAACCGAGATTGAATTTTGGAACGTTCGCGGAATTTTTAGTTCGGCTTGTTTCCTATTTATCTTACGTGGTTTTATCGGCCGGCACGCTTATTTTACTTTTTTCGGATTTAAATTCATCAAAGTGGCTCGCGATTTTAATCGCGCTTTTTTTAGCCGACCGTTTGCGCCATTTCGGCGAAGCCGAAAAACATTTAAATGAATTAAAAGGCGAAAACGTGAATCTCGCCTCGGTTTTAACGCCCGCCGCCTACAAAACAATAAATTATGCTTTACGGAAATCACTTTTGACCGGTCAGAATTTTCATTTAGTTTTGTTTCAACAATTATTGAAACGCGGCGACGCCCGCGAAGCTTTTCGCCGTTTGGATATTCCGTTTAATGAATTTGATTCAAAACTCGCCGGTTTTTTAAACGGGATTAATCCGGTAAAAATTGAGCGCGCCGAACTTTTAAAATCTATAGAAACTTTAATTATGGCCGCTTATAAAATTGCCATTGCCACTAATGAAAAATTTATTGAACCGAGAAATTTATTGGCCGCGATTCCTTTGGGTGGCAATTCGGAGACATTAAAACTTTTTGAACTTTTTAATTTGGAAGGATTAGATATTCAGGAGGCGATTATTTTTGGCCGTTTCGGCAGATATTTTTCCGGTGTCAGGCGGTTGCCCGCGGTTTTGGGCGGTTTTGCCAACCGCCCCAATTTTATGCGCCACCGCATAATGAATCGGGCCTGGACAGCGCGGCCCACGCCGACTTTGGATAAATTTAGCCGGGATCTTACCGATTTGGCACGGCAAGAAAAAGTCGGTTTTTTGATAGGCCACGAGCGCGAATTTAATGAGCTTTTGAATATAATTTCTCGCCCCGGCAAACCCAACGCTTTGCTCGTCGGCGAACCGGGAATCGGAAAATCAACAATTATTTTTCATTTAGCTTTCCGGATGGTCAAAGACAAAGTGCCGCAAACGCTTTTTGACAAGCGTCTTGTTTCTTTGGAAATCGCGGATTTGGTCGCGAACGCGCCGCCCGATGTCATTGCCGGCCGGCTTCAGGAAATTGCCCGGGAAGTTATCGCGGCGAAAAACATCATTCTTTTTATTCCGAACATCCATGATCTTTTCCGAACCGCTCAAAATCGATCCTTGAGCGCCATTGATATACTTCTCCCGATTGTAAAAAACGAAGCCATTCCCGTGATTGGTGAAACATATCCCCGCGAGTTCAAGCAATTTATTGAGCCGCGTTCTGATTTTTTGGAGCAGTTTGAAGTTTTAAATATTGAAGAAATCAGCGAAGCCGAGGCGGTGGAGTTTCTGATTTATAATAGTTTGATTTTAGAAAAAGAATTTAAAGTTTTCATCACTTTCCGCGCCGTCAAGAAAGCGGTTGAATTGGCTCATCGTTATTTTAAAAACAAGCCCTTGCCCGGGAGCGCCACCGACGTTTTAAAACGCGCTTTGGGGCGAGTCAGCCAAACCGGCCTGAAGCGTTTAACTGAAGAAATTCTCATTGAAGAAGTTCAAAAATTAAGTAAAATCCCGATTCAAAAAGCGGCGGCCGATGAAACCGAGAAACTTTTGAATCTTGAAGCATTGATTCACGAAAGATTAATAAATCAAGATCCGGCGGTAAAAGCCGTTTCCAATTCCTTGCGGGAATATCGGAGCGGTCTTTCAAGGAAAGGTGGACCGATCGCGAGTTTTCTTTTTGTGGGACCGACCGGTGTCGGCAAAACCGAGCTCGCAAAAATTTTAGCCAAAGTTCAGTTTGGCTCGCCAGACACGATGGAGCGTTTTGATATGTCCGAGTATCAAGACAAGGCCAGCATTTTCCGTTTTATCGGCACGCCGGATGGTGAGCGCACCGGCGCTTTAACCGATGCGGTTTTAGAAAAACCTTACAGCTTGATTTTGCTTGATGAATTTGAAAAGGCCTATCCGGATATTTTGAATTTGTTTTTGCAGGTTTTTGACGATGGGCGTTTGACCGACAGTTTGGGGCGAACGGTTGATTTTCAAAACACGATTATCATCGCGACTTCAAACGCCCATTCAGATTTTATAAAAACCGAAATTGAAGGCGGTAAAAAAATTGAAGAAATTAGCGAAGAATTGAAAAAACGGCTGACCTCGTTTTTAAAACCAGAATTACTCAACCGTTTTTCCGACGTTATTGTCTTTCGCAATTTGAACAAGCAAGAGATTTTGGCGGTGGCAAAAATTTTGGTGAAAGAAGTTGTACAGACGCTCAAAGAAACGCACGGCATTGATTTGGAAATTCAGGACTCGGCTTTGCAAAAAATTTCCGAACTTGGTTACAGTCCAGTTTTCGGCGCGCGCCCCTTGCGGCAAGTGATTTCCGAAAAAATCAAAAGCGTTTTAGCCGAAAAAATTCTGCGGAAAGAAATCACCCGCGGTAGCAAACTGGAATGTGTTTTTGAAAACGGCGAATTTCAGTTCAACCCTCTTTAATAAAAATCCCTCACCCTTTCTGGATTGTTTTGCGTGAATCCGCGAAAGCGAGATTCTTATCCAGGAAGGGTGAGGGAAAAAGAAAAACCCGCCGAGGTCCGAAGACGTGGCGGGAAGCAGATAGGTCTGCTTAGGCCTTGTTTATGCTAGGTGGAGGAGTCCTCAATCCTGTCAGTCGAGTCGGGCTCGAACGGGGTCGGGTTTTCCCAAGTTCCAAGTTCGGGTTTCCACCCATTGAAGTGAGAACCAGAGTGACCCTTTGTAAGGGTGCATCCAGTTGTTTCATTGGGATCAAGGGAAGAGCAGATTTCTGCACCACAGGAACATATCCCATCCAAATTACTGGACCTGTGTGCATGAACATGGGTAGCGCTTGCGGTATTGTTGGTAGTAGACATCTTGAATCTCCTTTCCATCGGGCATAAAAGTTAAAGAGCTTTGTATCCGAATGATACCTTAGTAGGTTATCACATTGCCTACAAAAAGTCAATAGCACTCAAAAATCCATATTTTACAAAGGTTTTTGTGGGTTTAACTTAAATTGTATAGAATAAAAATATCCGATGACCAACCAAGAAATCGTGAAAATACTTTACGAAATCAGTGAGTATTTGGAAATGGAAGGGGAGCCGTTCAAGCCGCGGGCGTATCAGAAAGTCGCCCAAGCGGTTGAGGGCTTGGAAAAAGAAGTAAAAGAGATTTATAAATCGGGTGGCGTAAAAGCTCTAGCCGAAATTCCCGGCATTGGAGTTTCCATTGCCGAAAAAATTGAGGAACTTTTGAAAACAGGCCATTTGAAATATTACGAGGCACTCAAAAAAAATACTCCCGTTGACTTAGGCGTGCTTACTCGCGTTGAAGGTCTCGGCCCTAAAAATATAAAAAAACTCTACGAAGAATTAAAAATTAAAAATTTAGCGGACTTGGAAAAAGCCGCGAAAGCCGGAAAAATAAGCAAACTTGAAGGATTCGGCAAAAAATCCGAAGAAAATATTTTAAAAGGCATTGAGTTTATCAAAAGTTCGGGCGGCCGATTTGTTTTAGGTTTTGCGATGCCGCAAATCAGGGAAATTGAATCGCGCCTCAAAAAATTGAAAGAAGTCCGAGAAATAATTGTCGCCGGTTCGGTGAGGCGGTGGAAGGAAACCATCGGCGATGCCGATATCCTCATAATTTCCGAGCATCCCAAGCCGATTATGGATTACTTTGTCGGAATGCCGGAAGTGGCGCGGGTTTTCGCCCACGGCGAGACAAAATCAGCCGTAAAATTAAAGAGCGGCCTTGATTTTGATTTAAGGGTGGTTCAAAAGGAATCCTACGGCGCGGCTCTGAATTATTTTACCGGTTCAAAAGACCACAATGTTGCCCTCCGCGAAATCGCCATCAAAAAAGGATTGAAGCTTAATGAATACGGACTTTTCCGCGGCAATAAACAAATTGCGGGCAGAACCGAAGAGGATTTATACAAGGCGTTGGGGATGGAATACATTCCGCCGGAGATGCGGGAAAATCTCGGTGAAATTGAACTCGCGAAGAAACATATATTGCCCAAACTTATTGATTACGGCGATTTGAAAGGCGATTTACAGGTTCAAACCAATTGGACTGACGGCGAAAACTCCATTGAAGAAATGGCTAAAGCGGCGGCTAAAGAGGGTTTGGAATATATTGCGATTACCGACCACACGAAACGTTTGGCGATGACGCACGGCTTGGACGAGAATAGGATTCAAGCGCAATGGAGGGAAATTGACGCGGTCAATAAAAAACTCGGCGGCAAAATAAAAATACTGAAAGGCACGGAATGTGATATTTTGAAAGATGGTTCCTTGGATTTGCCGGATAAAATTTTGGCGAAATGCGATATCGTTGGCGTTGCTGTTCATTCTTATTTCAATTTGTCGCGGGAAGACCAAACGAAAAGAATCAAACGGGCGATGGAAAATCCTCACGCCGATATTTTATTTCACCCAACTGGTCGGCTCATCAACCGTCGCAAGGCTTACGAAGTGGATATTGATGAGATTATTAAAACCGCTAAAAACACCGGCACGATTTTGGAAATTGACGCGTTTCCCGACCGACTGGATTTAAAAGACGAGCATATCCGCAAATGCGTTGAGGTCGGAGTAAGGATGTCTATTGATTCCGATGCTCATTCCGTTCAGCATTTTTCCATGTTGGAATACGGCATCGCCCAAGCCCGCCGCGGCTGGGCGAAAAAATCGGACATTATAAACGCTTGGCCATTAGAGAAAATGCTCGCATTTTTGAAAAAATAAATAAAATTTACTGTTTTTGCTTATTTTTATTTCACCATTTACAATAAATCAATGCGTGAAATTTCCGCCGGGATAATTATTTTCCGGAAAACAAAAGATGGGCCGAAGTTTTTATTACTCTACCACGGCGGCAAGTATTGGAATTTTCCGAAAGGCAAGCTTGAGGAAGCCGAGAGTTCTTACACCGCCGCTATCCGCGAAATTAAAGAAGAAACCGGTTTGGGTCAGCATGATTTGAAATTCAATCTGCGTTTTAAGATCTACGACCGTTTTATATTTACCCAGAAGCGGCAAAAGGTTTTCAAAACCGTTATTTATTTCTTGGCGGAGACGCGTAATCCAATTATAAAAATCTCCAAAGAACATCAAGGCTACGGCTGGTTTTTGCATAGCGACGGCGCGCGAATGCTCATTTACCAAAACCTAAAGCAAAATTTAAAAATGGCTTATGATATTATCGTTCAAAGAAAAAGTTTACCCGGTACTAGAACTGCGATTAGTCCTCCTAAACCAATTTTATAAACCAACATGCCCAAAGCATTAAAAAGATTTGAGTAAAAGAATTAATTTAAGTAAAACGCAATCGCAGTTTCAGTACCGGGTTTACCGAGCGGCAGAGAAAATCCCGCGAGGTAAAGTAACAACTTACAAGGCAATCGCTAGGGCAATCGGAAACCCGCTTGCCGTAAGGGCCGTCGGCAACGCCTTAAACAAAAATCCGCATTCGTTTGTTAATCCTGAGCCAAGGCAAAGGACGCCAAAAGTTCCTTGCCATCGCGTAATTAAATCAGATGGCTCGGTTGGCGGTTTTGCTTTGGGCACGCGGAATAAAATAAAACTCCTTCAAAAAGAAGGAATTATAATAAAAAACGGGGGAATTAACCTTAAAAAATTCGGTTGGCGATGTTTATTTCACCCTTCGACTTCGCTCAGGGTAAAATAGACCCGCTTGAAGCGGGTCTATTTTACAAACTCAATAATTTTCTTGAAGATTTGTGGTTCGTTTTCGGCGAGTTCCGCTAAAATCTTCCTATCAAGCTTCACGTTTTTTTTCTTTAGGGCGTTTATAAAGGCGCTGTAAATTGTACCCTCGCTCCTCAAAGCGGCGTTAATTTTAACATTCCAAAGCGTGCGGAAAACTCTCTTTTTTTCTTTTCTGCCTTTAAAAGCCCGGCTCCAAGAATGAAGTAGAGCTTCTTTTGCCGCTCTTTCTTTTGATTTTCTACCCCATTTAAATCCCTTGGTACTGCGGAGCAGTTTTTCTCGTTTTTTATGGGCGATTGTCCCTCTTTTAACTCTGGTCATGTTAGTTAGTTTATAGTTAGTAGTGAGTAGTAATTAGTTATATTTTGTTATGGTTGTTTTTGGTATATTCAAACCGCGGGCGTTTTTTTTGCGGAGCATTTGAACTTTTCTTTTATTACCTCTTGAATGTCCCAAAGCCATTGCCCGACGCAATATCTTCCCTTTCTTTGTAATTCTGATTCTATTTGAAATGCTTTTTTTCATCTCTAATAATTTTATTTTCTCGCAATCTGTGTCATCAATCCTCTGCCACCGGCTTTGGGCGAGACCGTTACTTCGTGGGGCGTTTTAATCATTTCTAAAAATTCTTTCATTTTTTGATAACTCCATTCTTTATTCGCTTTTTCGCGGCCCCGCAGAAAAAGATTGATTTCCACTCGATGCCCTTCCTCCAAAAACTTGTCCGCTTGCCGCGCTTTTATGGAAAGATCATTTTTGGCCGCTCGCGGCGTAATTCTCACGTGTTTTAATTCTTTAATTTGCTGGCCGTGCCGCTGTTTTTTATCCTCTTTTTCCTTCTGGTAACGGAATTTGTCAAAGCTGATGATTTTTGCAACCGGCGGTTTCGCGGCAGGCGCGATTTCAATCAAGTCCAGATTACTTTCCACCGCAATCTTCAGCGCTTCTTCCAATTTCATTACCCCGAGGTTTTTACCGAGCGCGTCAACGACCCTTAATTCCAGCGCGGTTATTTGGTTGTTTAGCTTGTATTGGATATGGGGAGCATAGCATTAAACTTTAATCAAAGCAAATTTATCTAAATTAAAAATAAAAAAAGAGGCTCCCGCAAGCGGGAGCCTTGTACATAAGCGTTTGCACGCTTATAAAAGGGGGCTATCGATAGCCTCTCTAGCACTATTCAATTGTTCAGGTGCTGACTTCAGTATAAATTGTTTTACGCGAAGCGCAAAAGCTCGGTTGTGGATAAGTTTTTTGCGGTTTTACCAATAACTCCGCCCGTATCTGCTTTTTTGTTAGTGGAGATGGCCGAAGTTGAATCGGCGTCCAAAATATTTCTAATGAATCATCTACAAGCTTAGATCTCTTGCGAGAACTTTTGTTGGTTCGATAATTTAGTTCGCAGTTATTGAACCGATTCACCGCGAGCGAGTCTAATTTATAACACCAGCGAAATCTCTATTAGACATCAAGAGCCGATGCCAGTTTAAGCGTAAGCGAAAGCTGGAGCTGCAACTTTAGAGTTGGCAGTTAATTTGTTTTGCTTCAGTTTTACGAGTTAAAGCAACTCGGCCTGCAATTCATTAGAAGTTATTTTGTCAAAGCACATCATCCCCTTTTCTCATTTCTCTTTTGACCTCTCTTTTTTTAATGAGCTCGCGTTTGTCGTGTTTTTTCCGGCCGCGCGCCAAACCAATTTCCAGTTTTATCAGTCCGCGATTAGTGTAAGCCCGAAGTGGCACGATTGTCAATCCGGTTTTGGTTTTGCCGAGCAGATATTTTATTTCTTCGCGCTTCAAGAGCAACTTTTTCGTCCGCTCGGAATCATAATTTTCCGGCGCGTTTCCCGGCTGAAAAGAGGGAATGCTCGCGCCGAGCAAAAAAACTTCGCCGTCGCGGATAATCGCGTGCGCCCCCGCCAAATTAAAATGTCCCATTTTTGCTGATTTCACCTCGTGGCCAGTGAGTTCAACGCCCGCCGAAAATTTTTCCAAAATCTCGTAGTCAAACCCAGCGCGTTTGTTTTCCGCAAGATTGGTCATATTTTCAGATTAACATAAATCGCCTATAATTCATTTTGAAATGCAGGAAAGAATCGCCGATTTATTAAAAAAAGCCATAAAAGAAAAGGTTGAGATTAACGTTGCGCCACCGGAAAATGGAAGTTTCGGACATTATTCGACGAATGTCGCTTTTCAGTTAGCGAAAATTTGGGGGAAAAGCCCGATGGAAGCGGCCAACGTAATAGCTAATAACTTAAAACTAATAACTGATAACATTTTTGAAAAAGTTGAGATTACCAGTCCCGGTTTTATAAATTTTTGGCTGAAACCGGAAGTGTTTCAGAAGGAGTTAGAAGTAATTTTAAAAAATAAAGATAAGTATGGTCGGAACGATAATTTGAAAGGGCAGAAAACAATCGTGGAATACACCGACCCCAATCCCTTTAAAGAGTTCCATATTGGTCATTTGATGAGCAATGCGATTGGTGAGTCCATTGCGCGGCTTTTTGAATGGAACGGCGCGGAAGTGAAGCGGGCTTGCTATCAGGGTGATGTTGGCATGCACGTGGCAAAAGCGGTTTGGGGAATAAGAAAACTTAAAACACAAAACAAAAAACTTGATAACAACATTAGTGAATTGGCGTTAGCTTATGCTATAGGCGCTAAAGCTTATGAAACCGATGAAAATGCAAAATTGGAAATCAACGCGATAAACAAAAAAATTTATGAACGAAGCGACAAAGAAATAAACGCAATCTACGACACCGGCAAAAAATTGTCGCTTGAGTATTTTGAAAAAATTTACAAAAAACTCGGCACAAAATTTGATTATTATTTTTTTGAAAGTGGTGCCGGTGAATACGGCAAAAAAATAGTTGAGGAAGGAATTAAAGGGGGGATTTTTGAGAAAAGCGAGGGCGCTATTATTTTCAGAGGCGAAAACTATGGCTTGCACACCCGGGTTTTTATCAATTCCGAAAAGTTGCCGACTTATGAAGCGAAAGAACTGGGTCTTGCCGAGATAAAACACAAAAGGTACGCCTACGATAAATCCGTAGTCATCACCGGCAATGAAGTGAATGATTATTTCAAAGTGGTTTTAGCAGCGATGAAAATTATTTTCCCGAAATTGGCGGAAAGAACTTTGCATTTGTCGCACGGAATGCTCCGTTTGCCGAGCGGGAAAATGTCTTCGCGGACGGGCGAGGTCATCACCGCCGAGTCATTAATTCAAGAAGTGCAAAAATTAGTCGCCGCGAAAATCAAGGACAGAGATTTAAGCGAAGGCGAAAAAAATAAAATCAAGGAAATTGTCGCAATCGCCGCGATTAAATATTCCATTTTAAAGCAAGCCGTTGGCGGCGACATTATTTTTGATTTCGAAAAATCCATTTCTTTTGAAGGAGACTCGGGACCCTATTTGCAATATGCCCTGACTCGCGCTAAATCCGTTTTGGAAAAAGCCGAACGTGAAGGAGTAAAGTCGTCGCTTAAACTCGCGCTCCCGGAAATTTCCGAAGTTGAACCGATGCTTTCCCGTTTCCCGGAAATCATTGAACGCGCGCACAAAGAATTCTCACCGCATTATTTAATTACCTATCTTATGGAACTTGCGAGAGTGTTTAACGCTTATTACGCGAAAGTAAAAATTGTAGACGCGGCAGATGAATATTCGCCCTACAAAGTGGCGCTCACGGCCGCGTTCGCGCAGGTTATGAAAAATGGTTTGGAGGTGTTAACCATCCAAGCGCCGGAAAAGATGTAGGTTTTAAGGGCTTTTTCGGCTATTGACAAATCATTATGTATTTGCTACGCTCTAGACAGTACCTTTTGATATTGTTATGTGGATGAACTCAAGAAGAGGAGGTTTCAAATGTTCCGGAAGAGTTGGTTTTTGGTCTGCTGTCTCGCGATTCTCGTTGTTTCTTTTTCGCCGGGATTTTCGGCGGCTGGCAAAACGATAATCGAAAAAGCCCGGCCAACGCTTGAAAAAATCGGATTGCCAACCGATGTAAGTCAGATTCCTGGTGGCACGATTCAAATCACTTGGTCGGACGTTCTAGAGAGCGGCGTATACTTGTTTATGGTCACAGGATGCTTAGTCAGTGAAAATGTCTCCGACGGATACGCCGGAAAACTCATTGAACTTTTTGTGGTCGACACTGCTTTTCGCGGTGGTCGCCTCAAGAGGGTTTTCTTTTTGACAAATCCTGTGGGCGAAGGCTGGTATATTGAGTATCAGGTGGAAAGAGCTCCATCATCATGGTCTGGGTCGGTTGTCACGACTTACGAACAAGTTCCAGTTCATGTTAGTTTCGTACCCAAACCCACTCCATAACAACAAGCCAACCGAAGTTCGCTTCAACGTCCCGACGACAAGTCGGGACTCTTCTTTTATCCCAAATAAACCCCGTTAGAAATCACGTGCACAGCACGCGCACTATTTTTAACGGGGTAAATCAAAAACAAAACCCGCGTGACCAAAAAATAAGGCGCGACTTTTTAAATTAATGTCAAGAACAAAATCTGACTCACTAGAAAAATTCCATAAATGCCGACTAAAATAATTCCTTCTCGGCGGGTTAATTTTTTGCCGGTTTCGTAAAAATATAAAAGAAAGGCCAGCAAAACGAGCGTGAAAGTGAATAAAAGAAAATAAGATAAATCGGTTTTAACATAAATCGGTTTTGCGAGCGCGAATATGCCGATAATCGCCGGATTGGCGAGAGCCGAGCCGATTAAGGTACTCATGGAAAGTTCTTTGAGGCGCTGACGCCACGACCGCAAGGCGACGATAATTTCCGGCAGATTCGTTCCGATTGCGAAAAGCGCCGCGCCAACCGCGAAAATTGAAACATTGAGGTCACCGAGCAAAATCAAGGTGAGTCGGATAATGACGTTTGCGATAACGACAAGCGAAACAATTCCCAAAAGAACGGTTCCAAGTTCTTTAAGAAGCTGTTTTTTTGAAACGTGGACGATGATTTTTTCGCTGTTTTTATTCTGGTGATAAAGCCGTTCAATCAAAAAGATGTAAGCCGCGAGAAGAATTACGCCGTCAATTACCGCGAGTTTACCGTCCAAGCTAAAAAGAAAAGGCAAAATGAGATAAATTAAAATCGGTAGGAACCGGCTGATTTTGCCGTCGGTTGTGATTTGTCTCTCTAAAATTAAACTCGTTCCTAAAATCAAGCCCAAAAGTACGATAATTCCGCCAAGGAGATTCCCGAGCGAGATAGCTTGGATGTTGTTCGCGATGGCGTTTATGCCGATTGTGAACTCTGGCAAGGAGGTGAAAAATCCAAGAATCAACCCCAAAAAGAAAATTCTTATGCCAAACTGGTGGCCGATTTTTTTAACGCTTGATATAAGTAAATCCGCCGCCCGTCCCAGAAAGTAAAAAAGAATTACGATTGAAATTACGATTCCAGCGTTGATTAGCATTTTTCAATTATATCAGAAACGCCAGCAATTTTTTGAAAAAAAGCCGATTTCGGTTAAAATAAGGGTTATGCTTGGAAAATCGGAAAAGTTTTCTTTGCCGGAAATTGAAGAAAAAGTTTTGAAATTCTGGCGGGAAAACCAAATATTTGAAAAATCTTTAGCGTTGCGGAAGTCGCGTGGCAAAAAATTCGTTTTTTATGAAGGTCCGCCCTACGCGAACGGCAAGCCGGGCATTCATCATGTTTTAGCCCGCGTTTATAAAGATATTATCCTTCGCTACAAAACCATGCGCGGATTTTATGTTCCTCGCAAAGCCGGTTGGGATACGCACGGTCTGCCTGTGGAAATGGCCGCTGAAAAATCTCTTGGCCTAAAATTTAAAAAGGACATTGAAAAATTCGGCGTGGGCTTGTTTAACAAAAAAGCCAAAGAACTTGTCTGGCTTTACAAAAAAGAATGGGAAGAGATGACCGAACGAATCGGCTATTGGCTGGATTTGAAAAACGCTTACGTGACTTACGAAAATAAATATATTGAAACGCTTTGGTGGATTTTGAAACGGCTTTGGGAGAAAAAATTGCTTTATCAAGGCAAAAAAGTTGTGCCATGGTGCACCCGTTGTGGCACGGCGCTTTCTTCGCATGAATTGGCGCAGGGGTATAAAGAAGTTTCGGACACGTCGGTTTATGTGAAATTTTATGTTCCAAGCTTGAAAGCCTATATTTTATCTTGGACTACGACGCCGTGGACTTTGCCGGGAAATGTGGCTTTGGCGGTGGGGGAGAAAATTGATTATGTTCGCGTAAAAGTCGGCAAAGATTTTTTTGTTCTGGCAAAAAAACAACTTTCCATTTTGGGTGAATCGCCAGAAATCATGGAAGAATTTAAGGGTAAAAAACTTGTCGGTTTATCTTACGAACCGCTTTTTAAAATTCCTTCACTTAAATCAAAAAATTCTTATAAAATTTACGCCGCCGATTTTGTGAATACCGATGAAGGCACGGGCGTTGTCCACACCGCCGTGATGTATGGAGAGGACGATTACGCGCTCGGTAAAAAAGTCGGTTTGCCGGAGCACCATACGGTCAACGAGCAAGGGAAATTTACGGCCGAAGTGCCCGGCCTCGCTGGCCTTTACGTTAAAGACAAAAAAACCGAAGAGAAAATAATAAATCAACTAAAAACTAAAAACCTTTTACTAAAAACTGAAAGCTATACGCATGAATATCCGTTTTGCTGGCGTTGTGATACGCCCGTGATTTATTACGCCCGCAATTCGTGGTTTATCGCGATGTCTAAATTGCGGAAAGAACTTCTTAAAAACAATGAAAAAATAAATTGGGTGCCGGCGCATATTAAAAATGGCCGTTTTGGCGAATGGCTGAAAGAAGCGAAGGATTGGAATCTTTCGCGGGAGCGTTATTGGGGGACGCCCTTGCCGATTTGGGAATGTAAAAAATGCGAACATAAGGAAATTATCGGGAGTAGAGAGGAATTAAGCGATTCTGGCATTAAAGCGAAAAATAGTTATTTTGTTTTGCGGCATGGTCAAGCTTTAAATAATACCAAGAATGTCGTAAATAGTGATCCGAAAGATAAGAATATCCACCCCTTAACCTTGCGGGGTCGCGCCGAAACGGAAAAATTAGCCAGAAAACTTAAGAGTTCTGGGCAAAAATTTGATTTGATTCTATCCTCCGATTTTAAGCGCGCTAAAGAAACCGCCGAAATTATCAGTAAAACATTAGGCGTTAAAGTTCAATTTGATAAAAGATTGAGAGAAATAAATACCGGCGTTTTTAACGGCAAATCGGGTGATGATTATAATAATTATTTTTCGTCTTACGCTGAAAGATTTGAAAAAAAACCGGAAGGTGGCGAAAATTTGCGGGATGTTGCTCTCCGTGTTTTTAATTTAATTAGAGACTTAGAGAGTAAGCATCGCAACAAAACTATTCTTTTTGTAAGTCACGAAAATCCGCTTTGGATGTTTGAAACGGTTGCGGGAGGCTGGAGCGAAATTGAAGCGGTGGTGGCGAAAGAAAAAAGAATCGGAGATTTTATTAAAAATTCTGAATTTAAAAAAATAGAATGGTTGTCCTTACCCCGCAATGAATCCGGTTTTGGTGATTTGCACCGGCCTTATATTGATGAAATTACGCTGAAATGCAAAAAATGCGGTGGGAAAATGAAACGGGTGAAGGAAGTGGCCGATGTTTGGTTTGACTCGGGCGCGATGCCGTTCGCGCAAGGCCATCGCCCTTTTGATTTAAAAACTAAACTTGATTTCCCAGCCGATTATATTTCCGAGGCGATTGACCAGACGCGCGGCTGGTTTTACACATTGCTTGCCGTCGCGACGGCCTTAGGTTTAGAACCGCCCTACAAAAATGTTATTTGCTTGGGGCTTGTCAACGATAAAAATGGCCAGAAAATGTCCAAGTCTAAAGGAAATATCGTTGAGCCGTTTACCGCCATAAATAAGTACGGCGTCGATGCCGTGCGTTGGTATTTTTATGTCATGAATCCTCCCGGCGAATCAAAAAATTTTGATGAAAACGAAATTCTGAAATCATTCCGCCGTTTCCATCTCATTTTGTATAATTCTTTTATTTTTTATAAAACTTATGCGATAAAAAACACCCTACAAACTACAAGCCACAAATTAAGAACCTCTAATATTTTAGATATTTGGATTACTGCTCGGCTGAACGAAACCATCGCTTCCGTGTCACATTTTTTGGACAGCTACGAAGTGCGTGAGGCGGCATTAATTTTGGGAAGTTTTGTTGACGATTTGTCGCGGTGGTATATCCGCCGCTCGCGCCGCCGTTTCCAAAAACCGGAGAATCAAACGGATTACAAAGCCGCCTCGGAAACGCTTGGTTCCCTCCTTCTGGAAACAAGCAAATTAATCGCGCCTTTTACGCCGTTTTTTGCCGAAGGTTTGTATAAATCCCTGAAAAAAGAATTATCGGTGCATTTAGCCGACTGGCCAACGCCGAATCAAAAATCAAATCTCAAAAATCAAAAATTGCTGAAAGATATGGAAGAAACGAGACATTTAGCGAGTCTGGCTTTGGCAAAAAGAGCGGAAGTGGGGATAAAAGTGAGGCAGCCACTTCAAAAACTTACAACCAAAAACTTACAACTAAAAACAAAAAAAGAGTTATTGAATATTCTGAAAGACGAAATTAACGTCAAGGAAATATCTTTTGACGCGAAATTAGCCGAAGAAATTGAATTAGACACAAACATCACCAATGAACTTAGAGAAGAAGGACGGCTCCGAGAATTTATCAGAATTGTTCAAGATATACGGCAGGACGCGAAATTAGAACCGAAAGACACAATCGTTTTAAGCATTGAAGCGCCGGAAGAAATAAAATATGTTCTAGAGAAAAATGAAAAACTTTTGAAGCGGGAAATCAACGCCAAAAATATTTCTTATAAACGCACCCAAAAATTCAAAATAGAATTGGAAACAAAGTTAGAAAACTGGCAGATTTGGTTAGCCATTGACAGGATTAAGTAATTTTGCTACCCTAAAACCAGTTCCTTTTCTTGTATCTAAATAAGGAGGTGTTTTGTGGATTGGAAAAAAGAAGGGCAGTTTGATGAATTTCTGGACGTTGACGAATATCGTTTAACGCGGCTTGCTGGCGGCGGGGTCATTACTTCTATAGTGATGACTACCCAAGATTTGGAGGTAAAACTCGGGCAACGCGTTTGTTCCAACGGGAGGTTCGGCGCGCTGAAAGGTACTCTTGGTATAATCGTTGAAATCAAAGTCCCTCGCGAGAATGGACGGACAACCGACGTTATTGTGGTCCGCTTTGAAGGTGCCCGCTCTCCAACGCACATGAAATTTCATGAACTTAATCTTTCGCAGCAAGGCGCCTAACGGCGCCTTTTCTTTTTAATTTCTAAAAATGCTAAAATATAAATGAACATGAAACTCATCGGCGGGTTTATTTTTCACATTTTTGCGAACGCCGTAGCGATTCTCGCCGCTTCGTATTTTATAGCCGGCTTCAAATTCGCCGGCAGTTTTTTGGAGTTGCTTATAACGGCTTTGATTTTCACCGCCATCAACACGTTTATGGGGCCGATCATTAAACTCTTTTTGGGCCCGTTTATTGTTTTGACGCTAGGTCTATTTATAATTGTGATTAACGCGGCGATGCTTTATGTTCTTGACATTTGGAGCAAACCGCTTACAATAGAAGGATTCAAGCCGCTTCTTTTGGCCACTTTGATTATCGGCGCGGTAAATCTCATAATCAGTTTAGGCGCAAAAACTTTTTTCAAAAAATCCTGACCCGCATATGTTAACCATCGCTCAAGTTGCCGTTTCAATTATTTTAATTATTTTAATCTTGCTTCAAGAACGTTCAAGTGGGCTTTCCGGCATTTTTGGCGGTGACAGCTCCGCGCCTTATCAAACCCGGCGCGGATTGGAGAAAACAATATTTCGGGCAACGATTGTCGCAGCCGCGATATTTGTTATTCTCGCAATAGCGCGTTTGTTATCTTAAATGAAAATCATTAAGGCTGTATTTAGAGTCCTTACGGCGAAGGAACGCCGCTATCTTATTGGCGTCTTTGCTGTTTTTATTGCTTCGTCGTTTGGAAGAATTACTCTAGCCATTCAGGAAAACAGTGAATTTGTGGCCGCCCCGGGCGGCGTATACGCGGAAGGCATAGTTGGTCAGCCGATAGCGGTGAATCCTATAATTTCAGGCAATCAAGTTGACCAGGACATAAGCGCGTTAATTTACAGCCGCCTTTTTAATTTGATGAGCGGTTATGAAATAAATAACGATGGTCGTGTTTACATCATTAAACTTAAAGAGGATTTAAAATGGTCTGACGGCGAACCGCTCACAAGCGACGATGTCATTTTTACTTTAAAAATAATTCAGGACCCGGAGTCAGGCTCGCCCTTTTCAAGAAACTGGCAGGGCGCGGCGGTGGAAAGAATAAGTGAACTCCAGCTTCAATTCGCTCTCCCCGCGCCTTATTCTTTTTTCATAGACAATTTAAAGCGCCTGCCTATTATCCCCAAACACATTTTTGGCGATATACCGCCTGCGAATCTCAAACTTTCTTCTTATAATCTTGAACCAGTCGGAAGCGGCCCCTATAAATTCAAAGGATATTCAAAAAAGAAAGATGGCTTTATCACAAAATATAATCTTAAGGAGAACGAATACTACGCTGGCGACAAGCCTTTTATCAAAGATTTTTCTTTCAAATTTTATGAGAATAAAGACACGCTCGCTAAGGCTTTCCGAATGAGAGAAATAAACGGCTTCGGAGTACTGAATCCGCTTGATGCCGAAGAAATTTTAACTAAAAACTCCTCAAAGATTACCGCTGAAAAGGTTTTGATGCCGCGTTATTACGCGATTTTCTTCAATCAGAACATCAATCCGTTGCTCAAAAATCGCGAATTGCGCTACGCCTTAAACGCCGCCATTCCGAGAGAATCAATCGTTCAAAATATCCTCAAAAATTACGCTGAACCGATAACAAGTCCGCTCCCAGCGAATTTAAGTGGCAGGAGCGGTGAGATTTATAATTTGGACGAGGCAAAAAGGCATTTTGAATCTTTGAAAAATCCGAATATTGAGCTTAATCTTATAGTGCCCAAGGTTGATTTTCTTGAAAGATTGGCAAAAGCGATCCGGGAAAAATGGCTTGAGATTGGCGTGAAAAATGTTAATCTTATCGTTTTGAATTCGGACGACATTCTGCAAAATGTTATAAAACCAAACAATTACGAAATGATTCTTTTCGGAAACACCTTGGAAAACCCGGTTGATTTATTCCCGTTTTGGCATTCATCCCAGCGTTTTTATCCCGGTTTGAATTTGGCGCTTTACCAGAATCAGAAAGTTGATACTTTAATAGAAGCAATCCGCCAAACGGACGAGAGCGAGAAACGGCTCCCGCTTTTAAAAGAAGCCGAACAGTTTATAGTGGATGATGCGCCGGCGGCTTTCCTTTTTGAAATGCCTTATATTTACGCTCACGTAAAAAACCTCGGCGGATTTTCAAATGAAGACCAAAAATTTTTCGCCGCGCCCTCCGACCGTTTCCTTAACGTGAATAAATGGTATCTTTCAAAAGTCAGGGTCATTAAAAATAAATGAACGTCTACGAAAAAAATATATTTTTGTTTAATCGGCAACTCGGTTTTGCCGGTCTTTCAGAAAAAAACACAAGCCAATTAAAAAAATATCCGCGCCCCGATGGCATTGTCGTTATTGGCATGGGTGGTTCGGGCCTCGCCGGCAATGTTTTAAAAGGTTTGAAAAAAGCAATTTTTTTGAAAACGCCGGTTGTGCTTTCTAAAAATTACGGTTTACCGAAAGTAAATTTTAAAAATCCGTTTTTTATCTTTATTTCATTTTCCGGAAACGTTCAGGAAACCCTTTCCGGTTTAAAAGAGCTTCTTGCAAAGAAAAACAGGCCGGCAATCGCGATGATTACAACGGGTGGCAAATTAAAAAAAATGGCGGAGGAACGCAAACTCCCGTTGGTTTCTTTCCCGGCTGGCGACTTGACTCCTCGTGAGTCCCTGGGCTATCTTTATCAGAGCGTCATTAAACTCCTTAAAATTTATTTCCCGAATATCCAAACGGCTGATTTTTCAAGAGTAATCCGCCCCGAAAAGCAAAAAAAACAAGCAGAGATACTAGCCAAAAAACTTAAAAATAGAATACCGCTTATCTACACCGACAATGAAAATTCCCACCTAGGCTATATCTGGAAAATAAATTTTAATGAAACCGCCAAACACCAGGCTTTTACAAACGTTATTCCCGAACTGGCTCATAATGAAATTGCCGCTTTTGAAGATAAGAATTTCAATTTTTTCATAATTTTTTTGGAAGATCCGAACGCTGACCAGAGAATCGCCAAAAAAACTAAATCCATTGAAAAATTGCTTAAATCGCGAAAAATTCCATTTCAAAATATTAAACTTTCAGGCAAAAGTCGCGAAGAGAAAACCTGGAACGCCGTAATTTTATCGCACTTAACGAGTTTTTATCTCGCTCAAATAAAAAAAGTTGACCCAGTGAAATCCAGCCTTATTGATAAATTAAAAAAATAAAACACTCACGCGCCTCCCTGGCGAAACTGGCAGACGCATACGCTTCAGGGGCGTAGGCCCGCAAGGGCGTAGAGGTTCAAATCCTCTGGGAGGCACCGGTAATCAGCGGAAAAAAAATGACCCCAAAAATTGCTATAACAAGAAAATCATTATCATCATCACGCGCTCCAAGTCGCTTAGTAAAAGAAGAAACCGTGCGGCTTGTTCCTTTGGGCGGTCTTGAAGAAATTGGCCGCAATATGTCTTTTATTGAATATAAAGACGAGATAGTCGTGATTGATATGGGTATCCAATTTCCGGAAGAAGAAACGCCGGGCATTGATTTTATTATTCCGAATGTAAGCAGTCTTATTCCGAAGAGAGAAAATATCCGCGGCATAGTTTTAACTCACGCTCATTTTGACCACATTGGCGCCTTGCCGTATCTTGTTGAAAAACTCGGCAATCCGATGATTTACACCACCGTTCTCACGAAAGCCATTATTGAAAAACGTCAGGAAGAATTTTCAAATGCGCCGAAACTGCGCGTTCAGACGATTGAAAACGGTTCCAGAATAAAACTGGGCAAATATCTAGAATTGGAATTTTTCGGCGTCGCGCACACTATTCCCGACACGACTGGCGTCGTAGTGAAAACGCCAGTAGGCAACATCGTTCATTTTGCTGATTTCCGTATTGATTACAACGAGAAAGACGAACCGCAAGGGCTTGAAGAATTCAGACGGATCGGCAATTTGGGGATTCACACTTTTATGGTTGACAGCACCAATGCCGAGGAGTCCGGTCATTCACTTTCGGAGCGAACTGTGGAAAAAAATCTTGAAACACTTTTTAAAGAAGCGAAAGGCAGGATAATTCTCACCACTTTTGCGTCAATGCTCACGCGCATCGCGGAAATCATCAAAATCTGCGAGCAGTTAGGGAGGAAAGTCGTTATTAATGGCCGGTCAATGAAAGAAAACGTCCAAATTGCTCAAAACCTCGGCTACATGAAGGTCAAAAAAGACTCATTTATTCCGGTTGAAGAAATTGGAAAATATAAAGACGAAAAAATAATGGTGATTACAACCGGCTCCCAAGGTCAGGAAAATTCCGGCTTAATGCGCATCACAAACGGCGAACACCGCCACATTAGAGTCAAACCGAACGATATGTTCATATTTTCATCTTCGGCAATTCCGGGCAACGAAAGAAGCATCCAGACATTAAAAGACAACCTCACGCGACAGGGAGCGATTGTCCATAATTCCGAGCTTATTGATATTCACGCGAGCGGTCACGCGCCGAAAGAAGACATTGAACTTGTGGTGAAACTCCTGCGGCCAAAGTTCGTGATGCCGGTTCACGGATATTTTTTCATGCGGGCCGCGAATGGCAAAAATGCGGTAGCGGCCGGCGTCTTGCCGGAAAATATTCGCCTTTTGGACAACGGTCAGGTGGCGCATCTCACAAAAGAAAAATTCACCATAAGTTCAGAAACCGTGCCGGCTCATTACATTATGGTTGACGGCTTGGGCGTCGGCGATGTCGGCGAAGTTGTCTTGCGTGACCGCTTGGTTTTGGCGAAAGAAGGTATGGTTGTCGTTATCACGACCTTGGACAGAAAAACCGGCCGGGTTTTAAAAAATCCGGATATCATCTCTCGCGGTTTTATTTATCTCAAGGAAAATCAGGAGCTTTTGAATGAAATCCGGCGGAAAATTCGGGGCATCGTTGGCAGGGTTCCCCGTAACCAGCCACTTGACGCCGATTATGTAAAAACTTTAATCCGCGACCAAATCGGCCAATTTTTGTATACCAAAACAAAAAGGCGGCCGATGATTTTACCGGTTATAATAGAAATATGAAACCAATTATTATTTCCGGGATTAAACCTGAAGGACATATTCACTTAGGAAATTTTTTAGGCTCACTTAAAAATTTCGTTGAACTCCAGAATTCCGGTAAATACGAATGCTATTTTTTTATTGCCGATCTACATTCATTAACTGAAGATTTTGATATTCAAGAAAAACCCAAACAGATCATTGAGCTTGCCGTTGAATATATTGCCGCTGGATTAGATCCCCGAAAATCTTTGATATTTTTGCAGTCATCAATTCCTGCTCATTCCGAATTAATGTGGCTTTTGACGACGATAATGCCAGAGGGCGAATTGCGCCGGATGACTCAATACAAAGACAAAATCCTTATCAAAAAACAGAATGCGAATACAGGACTTTTGATGTATCCGATTTTAATGGCTGCGGATATTTTACTTTATGATGCGCAATTTGTGCCGGTTGGTGAAGACCAACTTCAGCATTTGGAGCTTGCCCGAACTTTAGCTCGTAAATTCAACAGTAAATTCGGTAAAACCTTTTTTGAACCGAAACCAATTTTAACAGAAACCCCCCGCTTAATGAGTTTAGACGATCCAAATAAAAAAATGGCTAAATCGCGGCCGGCCGGATGTCTTTTTATTGATGATAGCCCAAATACAATCCGAGCGAAAATTAAAACTGCCGTGACTGATTCCGGCAAAGAAATTAAATACGATGCGAAAAATAAGCCCGCGGTAAGCAACCTGCTTTTAATTTATTCAGCCTTAAGCGGAGAATCAATAAAAACAATTGAGAAAAAATTTACAGGCAAAGGTTACGCTGATTTTAAAAGTGATTTAGCGGAACTCATTATTTCTAAATTGGCGTTGTTTCAAAAAAGAAAAAAAGAATTAAACAAAGAACCGGCAAAAATAAAAAGAACCCTTGAAATCGGGCGAAAAATCGCTGATTCAATCGCCGGCAAAAAACTCTTGGAAGTTAAAAAGAAAATCGGGCTGATTCTTTAGCTTATAAATATTCTCCTTATTCTTTTAATGCTTTCGTTTACCTCTTTTTTTGTTGTAAATTTTCCGAAACTGAAGCGGATACTGCTTTTTATGCGTTCGATTGGTAAACCAAGCGCTTGGAGGACATGAGACGTTTTTGCGGAACGGACCGAACAAGCCGAACCGGCCGAGACAGCAATACCAGCCATGTCAAATTTAATGAGCAAATCTTCCGCCGAGTGGCCGGGGAAGGAAATATTTAGAATGTTAGGCAAGTAATTTGTAGTTTGTAGATTGCGATTTGGATTCAATTCAACTTTCGGGTAAATTTTCTTAAGTTCCCGCCAAAAATATCCGCTCAATTCGGCAATTCTCCTTGATTCTTTTTTTCTTAATTGATCCGTAAGTTCAACTGCTTTCGCGAAGCCGACAATTGCCGGAACATTCTCCGTGCCGGAGCGTAAGCCGAATTCCTGACCACCGCCGGTTATAATAGTTTTTAGCTTGTAGAAATTAGCTTGTAGTGACCGACGAACATAAAGCGCTCCAATTCCTTTCGGTCCGTAAATTTTGTGAGCCGACAAGGTCATAAAATCAACGCCAAGTTTTAAAACATTACAATCAAGATACTGGAACGCTTGGACAGCGTCAGTATGGAACAGGGGAAACAAGGAATTGGAATCACGAAAATTTCGGATAATTTTTAAAATTTCCATAATCGGCTGAATTACTCCGATTTCATTGTTAGCGCACATCACCGAAACCAAAATAGTCCGCTCGTTTAAGGATTCTTTTAATTTTTTTAAATCAACGATACCGTTTTTATCAACTGGCAAATAAATCACTTCAACGCCTTCACTTTCTAAATCCTCGGCGGTTTCTAAAATTGATTCGTGTTCAATAGTCGAAACAATTATTCTTAAAGGTAAAAATTTTTGGTTGAGGGCGATTTGCTTTGAGGAATATCCCGCAGGCGCGCCAGCTTGGTCTACCGCCGTATGGCGGGAGTGTCGTGCCGAGGGGAAAGAAAATTTTTCCGCAGGAGAAAAATTATTCTGGTTCCGAAAAGCAAGCGCCCGAGGGCTACCAAAAATTTTTACAACGCCCCGCAGGGCCAGGTTATTCGCCTCGGTTGCCGAGCCAGTAAAAATAATTTCCCGAAAATCAGCGCCAACGACTTTAGCGATTTTTTCGCGCGAAAGGTCAACGGCCGCCATCGCTTCTTGCCCGAAAGAATGGAGCGAGCCGGGATTCCCGAATTTAGAAGAAAAATACGGCGCCATTGCCGTTTTCACTTTCGGGTCAATTGGCGTCCCAGCCGCGTAATCAAAATAGATTCGTTTCATAAATCCTTGTTTTTTCAGCACATTTTACTATATCCTAATCTTTGCTAATATTTACACACAATATGAATCCAAGCAAAAAAGAAAGATTATCGCTATCGATTTATAAGGACATTCTTACGAATTCGCGCAGAATCGCCGCGATTATTTGGCAAGAAAAAAAGGGACTGGTTATAGCTATCATTGGGATCTTGATCATTCTTTCCGCCGCTGATTTTTTGATCTCCGGCTCGCGCGGTTTTTTGATTAATGAGCTTGTAAAAAGCGTTGGTTTAAAAACTTTCTCGGAAGGCATTGTTTTGCCTATTTTACTGCTCGCTATCGCCGGTTTTTTGCCTTCTATTTTTCATACTTTGGAATTTTATTTTCTAAAACGTTTCTGGTTTTTCCTTGAAGAAAAATTTGAAATACTTTTAATCCGCAAGAAGAGCGATATTGATGTCGCTATCCATGAAGATCCGAAACACAATAACCTCTTTAATAAAGTGCGCGAGCAGGGTATTTGGCGCGTTCAAAATTTTTCCGATCGGCAATTTTTTATTTTTCAAAATTTTCTTGAAGTTATAATTTCTTCAATTATTCTCGCTTTCGGGGGTTGGCCGATTCTTCTTGTTTTAATTGCCGGCACTGTTCCGGAGATTATTGTTGAAGCGAAATATGGACGAGATATCTGGGGCATTTATGGCGCGAAAGGCGAACAGAGAAGGAGATTTTGGGATTTGCATCGCCATTTTGAATGGTTGCCTTCCCTTCGTGAAATGAAGCTTTTTCAAACTTCCGCGCGTTTTATCTCAATAATAAAAAGGATTCTTCAAAACTTTCACGCCGAACAAAAGAATATCGAGAAGAAAAAAGTAATTATTCAACTTATTACGCTTTCTGTTTCCCAATTGGCGATTGTTTTCGCGACAGTTTGGTTTGTTTTTAAAGTTGTTGAAGGTAATATTCAAATTGGTACTTTTACTTTTTTTCTTGCTTCAATTGGCAGTCTCCGCCAAGCTCTCTCCGGTCTTTTTTCCAATCTTGGCCGCCAATATCAAGATAATCTTTTTATTAAGGATCTTTTTGTGTTGCTTGATCTGCCATCCGCAATCAAAAAACCCGAAAAGGGCGTAGTCATAGACCCAAAGAAAACCCCGGATATCGTTTTTGATAACGTGACCTTTTGTTATCCGGGCACAAAAAAAGTGGCTCTAAAAAATTTTTCACTTGTAATTCCGGCGGGAGAAAAAATCGCGTTTGTCGGAGCAAACGGCGCCGGCAAAACAACCTTTGTAAAACTTTTGTGTCGTTTTTACGACCCAACCGAAGGGAAAATTCTTATCGGCGGCAACGACTTAAAAAAAATTGATTTGGAAAGTTGGTACAATCAAATTGGAGCGCTTTTCCAAGATTACACCAACTATCATTTTATCGTGAAAGAGGCGATTGCCATCGGCCAAGTAAATGCCAAAAGTTCTTTGGAGAAAGTGAAACTCGCGGCAAAAGCAAGCGAAGCCGACACATTTATTGAAGAATGGAAAAAATCTTATGGGCAGATGCTCGGCAAACAATTTTCAGGCGGAGTGGAGCCGTCCATCGGTCAGTGGCAAAAATTGGCGCTCGCCAGAACTTTTTATCGTGACCCCAGAATTTTGATTCTTGATGAGCCGACTTCGTCAATTGACGCTGAAGCGGAAGCAAAAATTTTTGAAAAACTTGAGTCTCTTCCCAAAGACAGAACGGTTTTTCTTATCTCTCATCGTTTCTCAACCGTAAGACAGGCGAGCAGAATCTGCGTTTTGGAAAACGGGGTAATCAAAGAACTCGGGACCCATCAAAAACTTTTGAAAGAGAATAAAATTTACGCCCGCCTTTTCAAGCTTCAGGCAAAAGGATATCAGTAATTTAATAACTCGGATTTTCCTCTTTAACCCCCAACTTAAAATTGGCGTAACGAGCTAGCGCGAAAAGGCAGCTTGAAAGCCGGTTTAAAAATTTCAGGAGTTCCGGCGGCAATTCTTTTTCTTCCGAAAAAATCACCGCCGCTTTTTCGGCGCGGCGGGCAAGGGCGCGCGCCACATCCAACCGCGCCGAAAGCTCGCTGCCGCCGGGAATCACGAATTTCGTAAGCGGCGGCAAAATCTCGTCAATTTTTTTAATAACCTCTTCAAGATAATCGGTTTTTACCTGCGTAATTCTTTTCTCGTTTTTTTCTATGTTGAAACCAAGCGTCGCCACCTCGGCTTGGGCGATGAAAAGCGCTTCTTGAATTTCTTTTAAGACCGGCAGAATCTCAATTGAATCTCTTTTAAAATCTTTTAAGCGAATATAGGTTTTCCCCGCCGCTATTTTACAAAGTCCGAGCCAGGAATTTAATTCGTCAAAACCGCAAAGCACTTCAAACAAAAAATCGGCTTTGGAAATTTCCATTTTGCCGATTTTGCTTTTACCGGCGTCGCCCGCGCCCGTAAAAAACTGCGTTTTCATTTAGAGATTATTCAAATCAGCGTCAATATCTTTAAACTCCTGTTCTAAATCGGTGATGTCTATTCCTTCCAATTCCTGATTGATTTCGCCGGTTGTATCACCCAATGGTTGCTGGTTTGTTTGTTTGTTGTCTGGCGTTCCTGGCGGTAGCGTCTGATCCAAAATACTTGGCGCAATTGATTTCTTTTGCCAAATAATAACGGCGGCGAGAACTAAAATCAGAACAGTAATTATAATGATTGATTTTTTTGTCATCCCCGGTTTTTTTGTTTGAGTGTCCATATGTTTATTTATTATTTTTATTCTGTTGATGTCGGCGACGGCGTGGGGTTATCATCGTTTACTCGCGGGATTTGAGCAAGGGTTACCAAAACTTGGCGCACGGCCTCACGAGCCGATTTTACCGTTTCCTGAACTTTCATTAAATCATCGCGTAATGTTTTTCTCGCCTGAAGCGTGTCATTTCGCAAAGCGCTCTCCGTGCTTATCGAGATGGAATAAACTTTTGATGCTTGCGTTTTGACTGCTTCGCGGCTTGTCGCAATCGCGCCTTGGGCTCCAAGAATTGCGGCTCTCACGGCGCTCACGTTCAAACCGCGGCTTTCGGCTTTATCCGCTCGGCTCGAAATATTCAAAAGAACCGTATCCAAATGTTCCAAAACTTCTGAAAAGTGATTTGTCCGGCGCTCGTTTATTTTGTTTAATTCACTATTCGCCCGCTCAACAATTTCTTTCTTTCGCCCGTCTTTAATTTTCGTTAATTGTTCTTTTAACTCTGTCTTTTTGGTTTCAATTTTTTCTTTCACTTCAGCGCGTTTTTGTTCTAAAGAATTTTTGAATTCTTCGCGTTTTTGCTCCAAAGAAGTTTTAAGCGCTTCTTTGTTTTCCTCAATCTTTCGCTTAGACTCCTCGGTTAGTATCTTTATGGCATTTTTATTGCTCTGAACAGTATTTTCTCGCTTCCTTTGCTCAACTAAAGGCAGCGGTTTTAAATCTTTGCTCGTCGGTTTCGAATCGTCATACATCTCGCTCTCAACGCGAGCCGCGACCGGCGAAACCAAAACGACCGATAAAACAAACGAAACTAACATTTTTTTGACCATAAGTTTATTCTATTCGCCACGATCTTTTTGTAAAGGGTGGGCTGTGAATAAAATTTTAGGGTCGGGTAGTAGAGGATGTTAGAACCATAATCCAAAGGCAAAATGAGTATGTTTATATTCCTGATTTAACGAGCAAAATTTAATCTTTTTTAAACTGCATTACATCTGTTGGTAAAAGCAGTCTTGAGAAATCTACATTTTTTTGGATTCCAAAGGACGGTGCGTGAGAAAATCCAACATATTCTAACTTTTTCTTTTTATATCTTACATATCGGAGCGCGGGAATTAAATCAGTATCCGAACTAATCAAGATAGCCGTGTCGTAATAATCATCTATCGCGCCGATAATTAAATCTATGGATATTTTAACATCAGTTCCTTTCTCGCGCGGTTTCCCGCCATCGTAAAGAATTCTTCCGCGCTTAATATCAAAACCGTCGCCCTCCAGCTTGGAAAGAAATTTTTGTTGTCCTTTAACTAAAACTTTACTTTTTTCGGTTCCATCGGTATTCCGAAAAATTCCCGTGTAATATCTTTTGGACTTGCACTCTCTATCGCCAACAAGAAAATCCGCAAAGGCCTTGAAATCAAACTTGCTCCCCTTGGGAAAGCTAATTTCTTTATCTTTTAGATAGTGATAAAAATTACTACCATCTATATAAATAGCAACTCTTTCTTTAGATATATTCATATTTTCTTGCATATTAGTGCATTTTTAGATAAAAAACTACCCTTGCCTTGCGGCAGGGGTAGTGAGCATATTACCTACAATATAGTGCAATGGATTATTCAAGTCAATAGCGTGTGGATAACCAAACTTTCCCCACCCCACTACTCATTCTCTAATTCTCTAATAACGAAGCACATCTAATCTATTTTGGCAGTCTATTCTTTCGGTTTCTCTTTCGGTTTCTAAATTTTGGATATCAACATTCGCTTGTCTTGTTAGTTCTTGTATTCTGGCATTACGCATAGCTCCTGATTCTCCTGGTCCCGACGGCACCGCGATATCTGCATAGTATCTTTGTTGTCTAGCGAGGATTGCACTATCAAATGAACGTAAATCCCGATCGCAATCTGCCGCGATCGCTTTCATTTGATCGTTTTTTGCTTGTCGCACTTCAACCTCACGACGAAGTTGTGCTGTTAGTTCACGAAGATACGGCTCTAATTTAGAGTTAAGTATTTCTGTTTGTTTTTCGGGGGTCATATATTGGAGCCCCGGCGTTTTTAGAAACTCTTCATAAATTTTCCTGCGTGCCGTCTGGTCTTCAAATGTAAGGTTGGAAATATCGTCTAATGGAATAACCCCATAGATTTTTTGTACCACTTTACTGCTTCCAGTCTTCAGGCCAGCGATAAGATTTTTTGCGGTATTTATCGGAATTGCAAGTTTAATGGTTTCTCCAACTTGGATTCCGGCAACTGACTTCCCATAAATTGCGGTATTCACGCCAATAACCTGGCCATATCTATTTACTAATGGTCCGCCACTATTGCCTGGGTGTATTTCCACTGATGTTTCCAAATAACCTTCTATTCTCCTCGAGACTGTTCCTTCTTTAAAACTAACATCTCCTTTAATTCCAAAAGGAAACCCAAGTGCGAAAACTTCATCGCCTTGTTCGGTTTTATCAGAATTTCCAAAACTCACTTTGGATAAGGACTTTCCCGAATCAATTTTTAAGACAGCTAAATCCGCCTCCTCGTCTCTACCCACTACTTTTCCGGAAAGAGTTTCTCCGCTCGATATTGAAATATCAGCATAGGAATAACCTTTGACGACATGGGCATTAGTAAGAACATAACCGTCTGTTGTAAAAATCATTCCACTACCCGCATTATCTTGCGTCTCTATATAAACCGTGGCAGGTTTTATTTTTTTAATTATTTGCGAATTTGTTAGCTTAACCGAAGGTGTTGATTCTGTCGCATTTGGAGTTGCTACGCCACCAATAGACGCATTGGACTTCTTTAATTCCTCAATTTCAATCCTTAGTTTCTCGACCTCGGAAACTGGGACTGTTTTTTGTACTTCTATATTTGGAGTTTTCGCTTTGTTAAAAATTTTCCACGAAAAAGGATTCCACCATGCGGCAAGCGACACTTGCGGGATAATTAAGAGGCTCGTTAAGACGACAAGAGAAATCCTTAAAAGATGTTTTTTCATGTTTAATGAGTAAATTCAACTTAACACTTTTCACTGAAAATTCAAGTATTTGGTTAGCAGTAAATTAAGAGAAATCTAGTTTTTGTACGCTCGAAATCTAGTCTTGGGTGCCTAACGAGAATTGAACTCGTATCAGGAGTGCCACAGACTCCTGTGTTACCATTACACCATAGGCACCATTTTGTTGATTAAATTTTCAATTTACAATTTTTAATTTTCACCTACTTCGCCACGATTTTTTTCTACCTTTCTTTTTCTCACTCTTCATTTTCTTTTCGCGGATTCTTGTTTCTTCAACTCGTCGCGGCGGTTTGGTCTTTATTCTCGGTTTTCTAACTTTCAATGCTTCCGTTAGCAATTCATTCATTTTCTCCAAGGCTTTGTCTCGGTTCAATTCCTGCGAGCGTTCGTCCTCATTTATCACCCCCAGCTCATCGTTCAGATTTATATGGTTTTTAAGTTTCGCGCGGATTCTTTTTTTTTCTATCTCGCCCAGCGGCAAATCGGCAATTTTGACCCACATCTGGACCTTTGTTGATCGCCGATTGACGTTTTGCCCGCCCGGCCCGCTCGCCCGTACCGCTTTAAATCTCACATTTTTTTCATTCACTAACATTCCTAAAGATTCTAACGCGCTTCAAAATTTTGAGCAATAGATATAAAAAATATGAATAAATCCTTGAATAGCCGTAAAGAAATTTGTATAATTCTTGAGCTACCAAAGGAATAAGCATGCCGCGGTAGCTCAGTGGTAGAGCTCTCGCCTGAAGAGCGAGGAGTCGGGTGTTCGATTCACCCCCGCGGCACATATGGAAAATAAAAATTTACTTCAAGTAAAAGATCTATCCGTTATTCTAGAAGACAAAAAAATTTTAGAGAATGTTTCGTTTGAGCTGAAATCCGGCGAAGTGCTTGCGGTTGTCGGGCCGAATGGCGCGGGCAAATCCGTGCTTCTTAAAACTTTGCTCGGCTTAATTCCAAAAACCTCCGGCGAAATAATTTGGCAGGACGGAATCAAAATCGGCTATTTGCCCCAGCGCTTCCACGTTGATTTTTATCTACCGATGACCGTGCGCGAATTTTTGGAATTAAAGCCCAATCCGAAATATTCTCTAGATGAAGTTTTAAAATTGATAAACATAAATCCAGATTGGTTGAAACGCCGCCTCTCTCATCTTTCAAGCGGCGAACTCCAGAAAGTTCTTCTTGCTTGGGCGATTCTTGATAAGCCGCAAATTTTGCTTTTTGACGAGCCCACCGAAAATGTTGATGTCGTGAGCCAAAAATCAATCTATGACCTCTTTCACAATTTTCAAGACGAACTGAATATCTCAATTATTCTTGTCTCTCACGATCTTCACATTGTCTACCGCTATGCGAGCCAAGTGCTTTGCCTGAACCAAAAAATGATTTGCCACGGCGAACCGCAGATTTTAACGACCGAAGTTTTGTCAGAACTCTACGGCGACCACGCTTTTTTCCGCCACAATCATTTCCATTAAACTTATGAATTTATTTTCCGAAATATTTTTTCTCACTCTTGCCTCCGGCGTTTTGGTGGCCGCGGCGAGCGGCTTAATCGGCTCATTCCTCGTTCTCCGAAAAATGACTTTGCTTTCGGATGCCCTCTCGCACATTGCCCTTCCGGGTGTTGCTTTGGGCATTATCTTAAAATTCCAGCCGCTTTTAGGCGGCGTCGCTTTCCTCTTTTTGGGAATTTTTTTGATATCGCAGATTGAAAACAAAACAAAACTCGCCGTGGAATCAATTACCGGTGTTTTGTTTGTGACCGCCCTGGCGGTGGGCGCGCTTTTGATACCAGAAGAAGAACTGCTGGAGGCTTTTTTCGGCAATGTCCAAAATATTTCGCTTTCGCAAATTTTCCTTCAAAGTGTTATCGCGCTTTTAATAATCATTTTCACTTTGAAAAATCTCAAAAAATTTGTCTTAGTCTCCATTGCGCCCGATCTCGCCGCGACTTCAAAGATTTCCCCCCAAAAAATCCAATTCCTGCTTCTTGCGCTCATCGCTTTAACAATCGCCATTGGCATCAGCTTCGTCGGCATTCTTTTAATGAGCGCGCTCTCAATTATTCCGGCGGTTACGGCTAGAAATTTGTCAAGAAATTTCAAAACTTTTATTTCTTTAAGCGCGATTCTCGCTGTTTTTTCTCTTGCCGCCGGACTTCTAGTTTCCAAATTTTGGCCGGTAAACCCAGGCATCGCGACGGTGCTAATCAGCGCGTTTATATTTGCAATCAGTTTAATTCCGAAAAAAAGTTGAGTTTTTGATCAAGTTAGTTTTCCAAATATTTTTTTAGATTCAATAAAAGAAAAAGGCCAGCTCTTGATGTTATCGTAAGCTGGCCAGCGGTTCGGGTGGTTACACTATGCGCTAATGTCGATGAGGCGACGAAGTTCGGCGAAAAGCCGGTTTCTCTCGGCAAGCTTGGTTCTCACGGCACTGAGTTTCTCGGCAAGCTCAGCTTCGCCCGGCTTGACCGCTTCCAGTTGTTGCTCCGCTTTGTAAAGCCGCGATTCCAAGTCCTGGATTCGCTGGGTTACGACATAATCGTAATCAGCGTTACCGCCTAAAAGTTTGCCATCCTCTGGGTTCTTCGGGCATTTACCGGATAATGGGTCAAGACCGGTTGGCCCCCCAGAATTGAAGGGACCCGCCCAACATCCGCAATCGCGCTTGCAGTTGGAAGTTCCGTCATCGTCGTACTCGTGCCCACCGTACTCTTTGGGGCCGTGTCCGTTTGCCACAGTCACCTCCTTTCCAAGGTTCTAGGGTTTCGTGTGCTGAAAACAATCTACACTAAGACCGGGTTAAAAGTCAACTAAAACGAAAACAGAAAAATTAGTTTTAAAAAATTTTCTTTTCTAAAGTGTCCCCTCGGCAGGAATCGAACCCGCATCAAGGCCTTAGAAGAGCCCTGCACTTTCCATTGTGCTACGAGGGGTAATTGTGTTGATTCTAAACAAAAAATCGGCTAATTTAAAGAGCAACGGGCTGGCGTATGATGGTGGTACGCGTGCTTTGGGAGCACGTTGACTGGGTTCGATTCCCAGCAGCCCGAAAGTTTAAAAACCTTTATCAAACTTGCCGATTTTCGCGGAAAATTCTTGGTTAAGATTATTAATGGTTTCTGTTTTTTGATTAACCTCTTTCAAATAATTTTCAGCGGTTAAGCGGTCAGCCGGTGAGTTGGTCGCGATTGCTCTATTCAAACTATCCAAAAAATTATTTAAGGACCCTGTGTAATTGATAAATTCGCTCACAAGTCCGAGTTCAACCGCGACCGCTTCGTAAGCTTGGCGCCGGCTCTCTAAAGATTTAATTTGCGCGAGAGCTTCGGCCATCGTTTGCAAACCGCGCGATAATTCAAAAGCCGATTTATACGCCTCGTTGTTTGTTGCTCTCGCTTCTTGAATTAAACTTAAGGCCCTCTCTGCGTTGCCGTTTAAATCCGAAAGGTTAATTGCTTTAATCTTTTCATTGGTGCTTTGTGTCAAACCAACTATATTAGCGCTCACCTCCGCGGCATTGCGCCGCGCTTCTAAAAATTGCTGGGGCTCTTTTGTTTTGCCGGCGCTAGTCGCGAAAAAATAGGCAGTGAGCCCGAAGCCCAAAACCAAAATTAAAATGAGTAATTTTTGTGAAGAATAGAAACCTTTCTTCATTATTAAAACACGCTCATCTTACCACAATAATTGAAAAATTCCAGTTTTTTGCTAAACTGCGAGTAGTTAAAATTTGCAAAGCGCGGGTATCGTATAATGGCATTATCACAGGTTTCCAACCTGTTGACAGGGGTTCGATTCCCCTTACCCGCTCCAGAATTGGCGGGATGCCGGAGTGGTTTAACGGGCTTGTCTTGAAAACAGGTATATCCGAAAGGGTATCGGAGGTTCGAATCCTCCTCCCGCCGCCAGTTGGGAAATTAAGGAACTAATAAAATGATTATGGAAAAAATTGAACAACCAGAACAAGAAAGACGAGAATTCGAAAAAGAATTTCACTTTAAAGAAATCGCTGAAATTGAACCCGCAATGGTTTCTTTGATAAACCAGCTAAAGGGAAAAATCGAAAGTGGAGAATACGATACCTTGATAAGCGATGATGTCGGCGGTAGAATTCCAACTTTGATATTGAGAAAAATCATAAAAGAGCTTAACCCCGATCGAAAACTAGGAACATTTTTTATTGCGAGCGGGAAAACATATTTGCCGACTTCATTAGATAAAGAAAAATATGAAAAACTTCAAGAACACTTAAAAAAAGTTACTGATAAGACCAAAAAGGCCTTGATTGTAACACAATTTATTTTTACCGGAAAAACATTAACTAGATTAGCTGATGCTCTGAAAGAAGCCGGAGTAGATAATTTTGATATTGCTGCGGTTGATGCTATGCCTCATTTTGAGGAAGAGGCACTTTTACGAAGCAGGCTTGGAGAAAATAATTTATATATCGGAAGTGAAGCGTGGCATCACCTCCACGAAGAACACGACAAATTAGGAGGTATCAGAAAAACAAAGGAATATTCACCATTTCCGAAACGCATGGATGATGTTATTTCTAAAGAAGGCAGAGAGCTTTCTCTTGAGGAATGGAAGGAAGTATTTGGAATAGAGAAGAACGATCCTTCTAAAGTTATCATGGAAAAATCACAAGACCCCGAAAGAGACAAAGAATTTGAAAGGAGAACACATGCACCATTAACACCAGAAGAGGCCGAAGAAATTCAGAGAAATATCAATTTTGCCAGAGAAGACGTTAGACTACTTGCAAACAGAGTTGTAAAACAAGTGTGGGGCGAAAAAAAAGAAGATTAGAATTTGTCATCTTTGCCATCAAAGATTATGGTTTTGGGACTATAGTTTCTTATTCTTAGTTCCCGTTCCATTTTGTCTAGTTGTATTTGCATAATCACTTGAAATTTATTAAACTATAAGATAGTTTATATATTGAGCTTAATATAATTTCGTAATGATTAATTAAGGAGAAACACATGTCTGAGTCAACAGAAGGAAGATTTAATCCCGAAAAACAGCTGCTAAACGATGCGATCACTTTAGCAGAAAAAGGTGCTGAACAAACAAGTGTTTTAGAGGGTTTATGCGATATATTAAAAGATCTCGCTGAAGGTAGAAAGACTCTTGAAGACATAAGTGGATATCTAGATTGGTACTTGTCGATTTTACCATCAGGCGTCACTACGGCAGTCGAGGGAAAAGATCATAATGAGACAACAAAAAACATGGACGACCCAGATAGCCTTCTGAGTATATCAAGGGAACTTTGGGTTAAACTACGTACTTTGCGAGGCAAGTAGCCTGGCCAAAATACATCACTTAACACGGCGTATACGCCATGGCGAGCCACGCCGCATACGCCGAAACGTTAGGCGCAATTACAATTTTCACCTAGTATCAAATCAATATGTTTAAAATCGGAGTGTTCGGAATTATCACAGACAGCGAAGGACGCGTTTTGCTTTGCCATCGACGTGACTACGATCTTTGGAATTTGCCTGGTGGCGGTGTACACGCGGGAGAAAGTCCATGGGATGCACTCGTTCGAGAGATCAAAGAAGAAACTGGACTTGAAGCAAAACCCATTCAGCTTGTCGGCGTTTACAGCAAACCAGATAAGAACGAAATCGTACTCTCTTTTGCTTGCCAAGTTACCGGAGGTGAACTTGTACTAAACGATGAAGCTGATAAACTTGAGTACTTTAATGTCGGGCAAATTCCAAAGAACACTGCACCGAAACACGTAGAACGTATTAAAGACTTCTTTTCTAATAAAAACAAAACGCACTTCCGAACCCAAACAGGTCCTTCATCTATTGATTTGATAAAAGAAGGAAAGTTGTGAAAATTGCAACAACGCCTAACAGCGTGTATGCGATTCCGCTTCGCTTCACCCATATCGCTAGCGTGACATCAGATATACGCAAACGTTATATGACATTGGCTTTCCGTTTTGTTAAATAATCAATTAGCGGGGAACGGTTTATGCTCGGTCTAAAACGCGGAACAGTAAAATTGGCAAAAGCACATAAAGAATGGGCGCGGCTTTTTGAAATAGAAAAAGAGTTACTAAAGAAGACATTCGGGGACCGCATTATTGTAATCGAACATGTCGGTAGTACCGCAATTTCTGGCGTGCCGGCAAAGCCACTTATTGATATGAATGCGGCGGTTTCCTCGCTTGATGATAAGTATATCGAAGGGTTTGTTGTGTCGTTGGAAAAGCTCGGATACCACTACATGCATAAATTCCCAGATCGGCGTTTCTATGCAAAAGGTCCAGAAGCGCTGCGCACACACCACCTCAATTTAGTCGAGCTGAACAGCGATGAGTGGAATAATTCAATACTATTCCGTGATTACATGCGACACAACAAACCTGCCTGTGAAGAATACGCCGCGCTTAAAGAAAAACTTGCTGGTCAATTTGCCGAAGACCGAGCATCCTACACAAAAGCAAAGGAAGAGTTTATTCAAAAGATTATCGCGCTTGCAAAGGTTGAAAATCGTCCCCGCTAATTGATAGAAAATGAAAAACCAACATCATCTAACACCGAGTATGCGGCTCAAAAGTTTCGCGTTATTAGATTTTTACATTAAGGAGTGCAAAACTTTTTCGACCCAAATTCGCTTTTCTTTGTTAGGTGGTAATTTAAAGAAATGTGCGATAAAATAACATTAAGCCAACTAACAAAATTAATTCATTAAATCCGAAAAGCGAACCTCGCATACACGCAAACGTTATATGAAATAAATTTTAAGTGCCTTCGCTATGGTTAAGCTACAAAACGTTGATGCAATATTGTTTGATATGATGGGCGTTTTGCTTTTTCAAAGAAACGACTATATCCCAAGCAATCTTGTTGATGAAATAGACACCTTAGTTGGTCGTGTGACCGACGATATTGCTTTTAAACAAGAAACGTTAAAAAAATTTCACCTTAGTGAAGAATTATTTAATGAGGTTCTTTCTAAAATTGTTGAAAAATATGAGCCTTTTCTAAAATTGTGGAATCTGCTTCCGGAGTTAAGAAAACATTACAAATTGGCCATTATAAACAATGGCACAGCGTTAACACTACCTAAATTTGATCAAAAACTAAATTTTAGCAAGTTCTTTGATCTCTTCGTTTCCTCCGCCAAAGAAGGAGTGAAAAAACCCGACGGTGAAATTTTTTTAACTACAGCAAGTCGACTAAATGTTGATCCTGGACGGTGTCTATTTATGGATGATTCTGAAATAAATATCGAAGGAGCAAAACACATCGGTATGCAAACAATATTGTGGCCAAACAAAAATGACGGATATAAAAAATTAGTCGAAATGATCGGCACTTAAAATTTACATCACTTAACAGCGTCTATACGCCATACATGTACAGGCGCATGAGACGCAAACGTTAGATGTAATTATTCTTTAACCGAACATCATGTCGTACTATATCGGAATTAGTCCATTCAACAAAGATCGAAATGATCAGGCGTGGGAGAAAATTTTTGAAAATAAGTTTGGAGCGGAATTGGATGCAGAAACCGTCAAGATTAATAAAGAACTTGTCGAATTAAATGAGAACCCTCAAATTGAGCGCGACTACAAACTTCAGCAACGAGAAGAATTTTTAGGTTATAAGAAGAGTCGTATTTCTAGCCTAAAAAACGATATTGAACATCTTAAAAATGCTATTGTTGATCAAGATAAAGAAGCTATTTCCGAATATATTCCAATGATTGATAGCGAAATAACGGAACATTATGCAGAAGTAGACTTTTTTGACCCATTGCGCCCTTTTCATGAATTCTTCTCAGAGCTATTCGAAGTTGTTTTAGGCATGAATATTGAAAAAGACTACGATAGTACGCTCCAACTTGTGCCAACTGAAAAATGGATCGAGCTTTACAAAAAGATCGATGCAAATTCTGTCAAAAAGGCGATATCATCTACCCAAGATGATCCTAAAGATAGTGAAACCGTGAAGGGCTATACTGAGTTAACTCGCGCTATTCGAGATATTTTGAAAAGTTGTATCGCAACAGGCAGCGAATTAAAAGTATCAGATGGGTTATATGAAACCGACCAACCAGAGTCGACGCGTACAAAAGAGATCAGAGAAAAATTCATTAAAAAATAACCACATCTAACAGCGCATATATGGTTTACTTCGTTCACTCAAATGCTCGCGTGGTAACGCCCTCCGGGCGAAATTTTACCACGCTTCGCACTTCATCTATGCGCCAACGTTAGGCGATATTACAAAATGTTTAACTTACAAAATTATGACTATTGAAAAAGGTTTTGAGTTCGGCCAAGAGGGACAACAAGAACTTGATAAAATTAGAAAAAGGGCGGAAAAAAAGGGGGGGTGTTCGGAATAAAAACGATATTTTGTAACGTCGCCTAACAAACTTGCTAAAAAACCCGTCTTTTGGTAGCTTTTGGTTAAAGTGTTACATGTAACACTGGTCTTGCTAGAAACAGTTTTTGATTAATATCGTTCTAACCAATGAAAGAAGAAGAGCTCATTAAAAAAGCCCAAGACGGTGAAGCCGGTGCTTTTGGCGAGATTTATGATATTTACCTGCCGAAGATTTACCGATTCGTCTTCATTAAAGTCAGCCGCAAAGAAGATGCGGAAGATTTGTCCCATCAGGTGTTTTTAAGCGCTTGGCAAAATATTCAGAGCTTTCATTTCCAAGGTTTTCCGTTTTCAAGCTGGCTTTATAAAATTGCTTGGAACGCGGTCATCGACCATTATCGGACAAAAAAACCGGAAGAGAGTATTGAGCTCATCGCCGAAGACGCTATTTCCGAATCGTCGGATTTTACGAAAGAAATAGACATTAATTTTGAAATAGGACTGGTGAAGAAAGCGATTTTACAATTGGAAGAAGACCAACAGAATGTCATCGTGATGAAATTCGTCAATGAATTATCAAATAAAGAAATTGCCGGCATATTAGGCAAAAGCGAAGGCGCGGTGCGCGTCATCCAACATCGAGCTCTGAAACAATTAAAAGAACATATTAATGAATCAGGAATTAATAGAACAAATTAAAAAGTTGCGGGCGATTGAACCGGATCTGGCTTTTAAAGCCAATAGCCGGAATTTGATTTTGTCTTACAAAACAAAAAAGCCGTTTTTTAATTTTATTTTTAATCGGCCGGTTTTAGCTTGGTCCGGAGTTTTGGCAATGGCCGCGGTAATCCTCGCCATAACGACAGCCGTTTTAAGCAAACCGAAAGAAGCGTTTTCTTCTTCGTTTGACGCCCAGAAATTGAATCAGGAATTTTCCGAGATGAATATCAACATTCAGCTTAACGAAATTAAGTATCAACAAAACGTTAACCAAGCAATCACTTCAGCACTTACGGAAATCAGCCAAACGCAAACCAAGCATCTTAATTCCTCGGTCTTGGAAAAAGAAAAAAATGAAATGGAAACCTCCTTGTCGGAATCAAAATCGCAAATTGACGAGCTTTTAAATCAAGCCGCGTTTTAATACGCAAAAAAAATGGCAAAAAAAATTCAGAAAATTTTAACCTTAACTCTCGTTTTGACTTTTGTTTTAACAAACACCTCTTTTGCCCAGAATGCCAATCAATCCTCAAACATCCAAAAAGCGTTTGAAAATGTGAAGGGGCAGTTGGACGGACTTATCACTGCCAAAGACGAAAACCAGCCCGACGAACTCACTTTAAGAATCACGACTTTTGAAAAAGTTATTGACCTTTCCATTACCGAAGCGAAAGATTTAAAGCTGAAACTTTTGGGTTTTGAAACGGAAGCGGAAGACAAAGAACTCGGCTCTTGGAAAGAAAAAATGATTGCCGGAACCGCCGCCGCCCTTAAATATTATGAAGCGGAAAAACAGGTGGCCGGTGAAGACAAAATTATTGACCTTGAATCAATAAAAACGCGGGCGAAAAAATTTAAAGAATGGCGAGAAATGAATTATTTGCCGGTTCTTCAAGAAACAAACGAGTTCTTTTTAATCCAGCAAGAGGGGCAGGCAATTCAAACGGCGAAAAAGAGAGCTCAAAAAATAGGCGATGACATCAAAAAAATTCAAAAAGTAAAGCCCAAGGCCGCGAGCGAGTTTCTAAAATTGCTGAACAGGGCCAATCAGTTAATAGAGGAGGGTAATAAAAAGAACAAGAAAGCCGAAGAAATGTTTTGGGAAACGTATATCGTTGAAACGAAAATTGACGTTTCGTCTTCTTCCCAAGCGGTTGCTCCGAATGATGAAAAGTTATCTGTGGCGACGACAAGTGAAAGTAAAGTTGTGGCGAACGCGTCCAGTACTGAAATTATTCCAACCTTGTCAATAAAAGATCTGGTAAAGGAGTCCTTTGCTAAAATTAAGGATGCCTATCAGATTTTTATTGAAATGAGTAATTTGGTGAGGAAATTACTCAAGTAGAGAGGTAAGAATTAAGTAAACTAAAAATCCCCGCCTTGGGCGGGGATTTTTAGTTACCTCCGGAGATAAATTTATTTTACCGCTTCCTTAAAGACTTTTCCAGCCCTGAATTTCGGTTTAGTGGAAGCCGCTATCTGAATCTTTTCACCGGTCTTTGGATTTACGCCCATTCTTGCCGCTCGCTTCACAATCTTGAAAACACCGAAGCCCGAGATGGCGACTTCTTCGCCGTGGCTCAAGGTTTTTACGATTGTGTCAAAAACCGCTTCAACTGCGAGCTGACTCTGTTTTTTTGTTTCAATTTCCGCCGCTTTCATAACTGCCTCAACAAGTCCGTCTTTTTTCATAAAAATTTAGAAAATTATTACCGACCTTTTTAAAAACGATGTTATTATAGCATTTCCTCACTTTTTTGCTACTTGGCGTATTCCACGGCTTTCACTTCGCGGATGACCGTCACTTTTATCTCGCCGGGATAATTTACGTTCTCATGAATTTTCCGGGCTATTTCTTTTGCGAGCTTCAGCGCGCCGAAGTCGTCAATTTTCTCCGGCACGACGAAAACTCTCACTTCCCGGCCAGCCGAAACCGCGTAAGTTTGCTTGACGCCGTCAAAAGTCATCACCGCTTTTTCAATGTCTTCAAGTCGGCGCAAATATTTCTCTAGAGTATCGCGTCGCGCGCCGGGCCGCGCCGCCGAAATCGCGTCCGCCGCCGTGACCACAAAAGATTCCGGCGTTGAAAAAGGATATTCTTCGTGATGCGATTCCATGGCGCGAATTATTTCTTCACTCACGCCGTATTTTTTGAGAAGTTTCCGGCCCAAGTCAACGTGCGTGCCCTCAACCTCGTGATCAATCGCTTTGCCGATGTCATGAAGCAAAGCGCCTTTTTTCGCGACATCAACTTTAAGCCCTAGTTCGGAGGCCATCATGCCGGAGATGTGCGCCATTTCAATTGAATGGAGCAAAACGTTTTGGCCGTAGCTGGTGCGGTAATTCAATCTGCCTAGAAGAGAAGTAATTTCCTTGGGCAAATCCAAGATTCCGACTTCATAAGCCGCCTCCTCGCCGATTTTTTGGATGCGGCTTTCAAGCTCTAAACGCGCCTCTTCAACCTTTTCTTCAATTTTCGCGGGTTGGATCCGGCCGTCTTTAATTAATTTTTCTAAAGCCAGTTTTGCCACTTCGCGCCGCATCGGGTCGAATGATGACAAAATCAAACTTTGCGGCGTTTCATCAATCACCACCTCAACGCCGGTTAAGCGTTCAAAGGCGCGGATGTTTCTGCCTTCGCGGCCGATAATCTTCCCTTTGATGTCTTCGTCGGGCAAATGAAAAGCCGTTGTGGTTACATCCGCCACACTGCTTCGGGCGTAGCGCTGAATCGCGGTTGTGATAATTTCTAAACTTTTCTTTTCAATCTCTTCCCGTTTATCTTTTTCCAACCGCGCCATTTCCACCCCCAGTTCCTGTCGGTGCATCGTTTGCAGTTCTTCAAAAATTTTTTCTTTTGCCTCCTCCTTGGAAAGCCCAGAAATGTTTTCTAATTCTTTCACGGCTTTCTCTTGAAGCCCTTTTGTTTCCGCTTCAAAACTTTTTATCCGTGTTTCTTCGCCGGCGAGTCGTTCAGTTTCTTTTTCAAGTTCCGACAAACGCCGCTCCAAGGAATCTTCTTTTTTTATGAGTCGCTCCTCCAGTCGGCGAGCTTCCTGTTTGCGTTCTTTTTCTTCTTTTTGTGCTTCGGCAAGAATTGATTCAGCTTTGCCCTCGGCCGCTGAAACAATCTCCTTTACTTGGGTTTTCGCCGCTTCAGTTTGCTCCCGAACCCTTCTCTCCAGAGAGGATTGAATTCGTTTTGCGGTTTCTACCCGGACGAAATAACCAAGAGCAAGCATTAAAATCGCGAGCCCCCCCAACTGCAAAATATTTAAATCCATAGTGATAATAATTCTTATTTAATGATTTTGCTCCGGCGAGAAAATTAAAGAAGTCCGTTCTCCATTCGCGGATGTTTAGAATAAAATTCCGAATACTGCTTTTAAATGTAAAAATGGACATTTATTAATTTTTCCCGACCGGAACAGGTCGACTTTTATTTTCTTTGATTATAATTCCGCAATCAAAATATGTCAAAAGGTGATAAAAAGTCTAAGTTGCGCTAAAATAAACTGAAATATGCGACAAACAGTGATTCTCGTCATTTTAGATGGCTGGGGGATTGGGGAAGAAAATGAAAGCAATCCCATCTATCGCGCCGAGCCGAAGACAATTAAATTCATTGAGAAAAATTTTCCCGCTGGGGCGCTTCAAGCGTCTGGTCTCGCCGTGGGCTTGCCTTGGGAAGAAGAAGGCAACAGCGAAGTCGGGCATTTGACGCTTGGCGCCGGCAGAATTTTGCACCAGCATTTTTTGAAAATCTCCTCGGCGATTGATAACGGCAGTTTTTTTGAAAACGCGGAATTGAAGAAAGCCTTCGCCCACGCCAAAAAAAATAATTCCGCGGTTCATTTAGTTGGGCTTCTCTCCGAAGGCAATGTTCACTCGTCTTTAAAACATCTTTCGGCGCTTGTTGAAATGGCAAAACGCGAGGGCGCGCCGCGGGTTTATTTTCAGTTTTTTGCGGATGGTCGTGATAGTCCGCCGCACTCGGTTATTTCCCTCATTCAAAAATTAAAAACGGAAAACGCCATTGCGAGTTTAAGCGGCCGATTCTACGCGATGAACCGCGACGGGCATTGGGACCGGACGGAAAAGGTCTATCGCGTTTTAACCGAACAAGCGCAAACTCTGAAAACGCCAGAGGAAATGGCAAAAGCCGCCTATGATAGAAATTTCAATGATGAATTTATTGAACCGTCCACGGTTTCCGGTCCGTATCCAATTCAGGATAACGACGCGGTGATTTTCTTTAATTTCCGCGAAGACAGTATGCGGCAGATTTCCGAACCATTTTTAAACCCAGCCTTTAAAGAATTTGAGATAAAAAAATTCCAAAATCTTTATATTGTCGTGATGACGAAGTACCACGAGCGGTTCCCGATGAATGTCGCTTTCGCGACTGAAAAAATTGAAAACCCCTTGGGAAAAGTTTTGGCTGACGCGGGTAAAATTCAGCTCCGTATTGCCGAAACCCAGAAATACGCCCACGTCACTTATTTTTTTGATGGTTACCACGATAAACCGTTCCAAAACGAATATAGAATTCTTGTCCCTTCGGAGAAACTGGCTCATCCAGAGGAACATCCGGCGATGATGGCGGAAGTTATCACCGACCGGGCGGTCATTTCCCTAAATGAAGGCGGTTTTGATTTTATTCTTGTGAATTACGCCAATCCCGATATCACCGCCCACACAAAAAATTACAATGCTGTGCTTGAAGCGGTGAATGTCATTGACCGCGAGCTTGAAAGGCTTATGAAAAGCGCGCTTGGCCACGACCATATTCTTTTTATTACTTCCGACCACGGCAATGCCGAAAACTTGATTGATTTAAAAACCGGCGAGCCGGAAACAAAACACAATTCCAATCCGGTGCCTTTCTATTTGGTGGCAAAACAATTTCAGAAAAGCGTTCCCGCACCAGAAGGCAAAAGATTGGAAAATATCGGGATGCTCTCGGACGTCGCCCCGACGATTTTAGAACTCATGAAACTCCCCCAACCGCCAGAAATGACCGGCCAAAGCTTGTTGGAGCAATTAATTTGAAATTTTAGATCTCTTGTTTGTAGGATTTTGCCGCGTTGTTTACATCTATCTCCAGGCAGATTGCCTTTCAGAACCAGAATATTTTTGTTCCAGCGACAAAAATTTCTTCCCCCTCGGCGCGCTGGCTCCGACCGCGGTCGGAGACCAAGCCCAGCGCGCCTGCGGGATGTTCTTCAAGGCAATCCGCCTAGGGACATCATGTTTATAGCAGAAATCTTTTTAAGTCAGCATTTGTCGGAGAGATAGTTATAAATTACCAAAACGAAGAGCAAGAAATAGGAAAATATTGTTGTTTGAATCCCGACTCCGACTGCGGTCGGAGGAGGTTGAGTTCAATATTTTCCGTTAGGTTTCTTACGATGAGCGAAGGATAATTTATCTATCTCGGAGATATGCTGACGAGAAAAGATTTCTGCTGTAGGATGTAAACAATGTTTTATTTTTTCACATCCTAATTATTAATTTTTTGTAACCAATTTCTAAAATTTGCGTATTATATTTTATACGCTACAATTTTTATAAATGTCCGATAAAATTAAAAATTATTTAGGCGTCGCAATTATAATTTCGGTTTTAATTTCGGCTTATTCGGCTTCAAGTTACGTCGGTTCTTATTCAAAAGCGATTCAACCATCATCGTTTCGGAGTTTTTCTGTTCAAGGTGAGGGGAAAACCGTTATCGTGCCGGACATCGCGGAATTTAATTTTGGCGTTATAACTGAAGGCGGCAAAAATTTGGCGGATTTGCAAAAAGAAAACACCGATAAAGCCAATAAAGCGATTGAGTTTGTAAAATCAAACGGCGTTGAAACAAAAAACATCAAAACAAAAAATTACAACATAACCCCGCGCTACAAAAATTTTTATTGCGTTAATTCGTCGACCGGCGAATGTCCGCCTCCGGAAATTGTCGGTTATGCAATAAACCAAACTGTCGGCGTTAAAGTGAAAGATTTTGAGAAGATAGGCGGTATTATTGCTGGAGTTGTTAAAAACGGCGCGAATTCTATTTCGGATTTAACATTTAAAATTGACGACCCGACGCAGGCGGAAAATGACGCTCGCAAGGAAGCTATTTCAAAAGCCAAAGAAAAAGCGAAAGCGGTGGCCGAGGCTGGCGGTTTCAGACTAGGACGTTTGCTTTCAATTGATGAGAGCAATAATCAGCCGGTATTTTATGGTCTTGAAGCGGTCGGCAAAGGCGGTGATGCGGGAATATATCCTTCGCCGGTAATTGAACCTGGCTCGCAGGAAATTATTATCAGTGTTTTTTTGAGATACGAAATTCAGTAGTGAAAATTTTTTAGCTATGCCCAAAAGGTTATTTTTTATCATAATCTTAGTTGCTTTAATCGGGAGTTTTTTCGGTTCTGTTTTTTCAGCCAAATTTTCCAGCGCCAATGTTTTAGACGATTTTCTTAGTTTCTTAAAAAATCCGGCGGCGCCGAAAATTTTTTCGCCTTCCGTGAACCCGGAATCGCCGCAAGTTTTATATAAACCGGCGGTTGATTATGAATCGGCGGTCGTGAAAGCGGTGGAGACGGCCTCGCCAAGCGTTGTTTCCATCGTTATTTCCAAAGATTTGCCGATTATTGAACAATGTCCCTATAGTCCCTTTTCCGATTTGCCGCCGGAGTTCCGGGATTTTTTCGGCAACGGGTTTAACTTCTCCCAACCCTGTCAAAAAGGGACGAAACGCCAAGAAATCGGCGGCGGTAGCGGTTTTATAATTTCTTCTGATGGCTTGGTTATCACAAACAAGCATGTTGCCGCGGATACGAAAGCCGATTATACCGTTTTAACTAATGACGGAAAAAAATATGAAGCAAAAATTTTAGCGAGAGATCCGGCGCAGGATTTGGCGATTTTAAAAATTAATTCAACAAACGGCAAATTGCCGGTCTCAACGCTTGGTAATTCCGATGAGATAAAGCTTGGCCAGACGGCAATTGCGATTGGGAACGCCCTGGGCGAATTCGGAAATACGGTTTCAGTCGGCGTTATTTCGGGGCTTGCTCGGAACATTACCGCTTCCGGAGAGGGTTTTGGCACAGAAACAATTCAAGGTGTGATTCAAACCGATGCCGCAATTAATCCGGGAAATTCCGGCGGGCCGCTTTTGAATTTACGAGGCGAAGTCATCGGCATTAATACCGCGATTGCCTCGGGCGCGCAAAACATCGGTTTTGCGATTCCTATAAATCAAGCCAAACGCGCCATTAAATCCGTCAAAGAAACTGGCAGCATTAAAGTTCCTTATATCGGCGTGCGTTATATGATAACCGATGAGGGCGCGCTGGTGCGGGGCACGGGCGAAGGGCCGGCGGTAATGCCGGATTCGCCGGCGGAGAAGGCTGGAATTCTCGCTGAAGACATAATTTTGGAAGCAAACGGCGAAAAACTTGATAATAACCAAACGTTAAGCTCAATAATTCAAAAATATAACATTGGCGATACAGTAAAAATGAAAATCCGCCGCGCCGAAAAAACTTTGGATGTTTCTTTAATCCTTGCCGAAAGACCGGGGCTTTGATAAGCTTACAACAAGAACAACAATGACGATGACAAATCATAGTCATTATGAAGAAACATGCCTCAAGTTACGATAGAAAAAACTCAAAAATATCTGATCGTTAGAATTCCCTTGAAGTCTTTTAAGGTCGGTAAAGCCGTAATATCAAGTCGCGCTCAAAATAATATTGACAGAGCAATTGTTGCGGGGCTCAAAGATATTGAATCCGGGCGCGTCTTCGGGCCTTTTAAAACCGTTGGGGCATTTAAGAAGTCATTAAAGAGTTCAACGCTCGGTAAATGAAATTAAGTTTTTCCGGTAGAGCTCTTCGCGATTATCAAAAACTGCCAAAAAATCTGCAGAAAACCGCCGATAAACAGTTCGGTTTCCTATTACGCAATCTCAAGCATCCGTCGCTTCACGCGAAGAAATACGATGAAAGTTTGGGTGTCTGGCAAGCGCGTATCAGCAAAAGTTATAGAATTTATTTCCGAATCGTTGGTGATGTTTATCAAATTATCACGATTATAAAACACCCCAAATAAATTAGCGCGGGAAGGTTATTGATAAAACAAAAAAGGGGCATTGCCCCTTTTTTGTTGTCTTTGCGGAAAATTTTATCGGCTGGTCGGTACTAGATTGTTGATTTGAGATTTCGTGTTCGGCGTAACTTGTGGCAAATTCGATGATTGCATTTTCTCCAAAGTCGGTTTATCAACAACGCCGGTTGACGGCAAGCCGTACTTTGTCTGGAAAGTTTTAACGGCATCTCTTGTTATTGGCCCGAAATATCCAGTTATCTGGGGATATGTAAATGAGCCCTCGGCTTTAAGGAAATCTTGAATTACATTTACTTCGGGGCCTTTCCATCCTTCTTGAGTTATCGTTTGTCCATATCCAGTTACAACTGGCAAAGTCGGAATTCCTTCAATCAGTCGCGGTGGCACGGTGCCTTCGCCCGGACCGGATGTGGGTTGTTCTGCTCTTCTTATTAATTCACGTACCCAACTAAGAAGTAAGGTGGTTCTCGCATCCAAACAATCAAAATTTTGTTTCAAAGCGGCAGTAGTCCAACTTCCATCTCCTACCGGAGCAACAAGAGTACACGGCACAATTTCTTCAGTAAAATCTGTTTTAGCAAAAATCAAATTCGGGGTTGCCACAATTATTAACCCCAATCCAAGGGCAATAATATTCAATTTATTTCTGTGCATAAAAATGTGATTATTTTTTCTTCGACCTTTGGTTTTCTAGAATTGAATTTTAAACTCAATTTAAGTATATATATATATATTAGTTGGTTGTAAATATCGGTCTTGAAATTTTATTTTATTTTGGTAATATCTTATTAAAGTATACGGATAACTAAAAATTTGTTACATGCCCAGTTTTCACAGGTTTACAATTAAAGCCCAAGAAGCTTTGCAAAACGCGCAGGAACTTGTCGCCCGATTGAACCACGGCGAATTAAAAGCCCTCCATCTTTTGCGCGCTCTTTTGGTTGACGAACAGACTTTAGTCCGCCCGCTTCTAATTCGCGCGAATGTAAATTTGAGCGAACTTGAAAAGCAGATTGAGATTCAGCTTGAAGGTTTGCCGAAAATTGTTTCCGGCGGCACGGTTAGCCAGCTTTATCTTTCCCAAGAAATTATGCGGATTCTGGATAAGGCGGCGGAAATTGCGCTGAAGCAAAAAGACGAATTCATTTCTTGCGAACACTTAATTTTGGCCATTGTTGATATTCCGTCCTCGGCGCAGGAAATTCTGGAGAGATTCGGCTTGAAACGCGAAGTTTTGATGCGCGTTTTGGCCCAGTTGCGCGGTTCAATGAGAATCACCGACGAAACACCGGAATCAAAATTTCAGGTTTTGGAAAAATACGCGGTCAATCTCACCAAAAAAGCAAAAGACGGCAAATTGGACCCGGTCATTGGCCGCGAGGAAGAACTGCGCCGAGTGATGCAGATTCTTTCGCGCCGCACTAAAAACAATCCGGTTTTGATCGGTGAGTCGGGAGTTGGCAAAACCGCGATTGTGGAAGGTTTGGCCCAAAGAATTATCTCGGGCGATGTGCCGGAGTCCTTGAAAGGCAAAGAGGTAATTATGCTTGATTTGGGCTCGCTTATCGCCGGCACGAAATTCCGCGGCGAATTTGAAGACCGCCTTAAGGCCTTCATTAAGGAAGTGGAGCAGTCAGCCGGCCAGATTATCCTCTTTATTGATGAAATTCACATGCTGGTTGGGGCGGGGGCGGCCGAAGGCGCCGTTGATGCCTCCAATCTGTTAAAACCGGCCCTGGCGCGCGGTGAGCTCCACGCTGTCGGCGCCACAACCTTAAGGGAGTATCAAAAGCATATTGAGAAAGACGCCGCTCTGGAGCGTCGTTTTCAGCCGATTTTGGTTGAAGAGCCGTCAATTGAAGACAGTGTCGCCATTTTGCGCGGCTTAAAAGAAAAATACGAAATTCACCACGGGTTAAAAATCAGCGATGAAGCGATTGTCGCCGCCGTGAATTTGGGCGCGCGGTATATCACCGACCGTTTTTTACCCGATAAGGCCGTTGATTTGATTGACGAGGCCGCGGCGGCAAGGCGTCTTGAGTCGGATAGTTTACCGAGCCAGCTTGATAAATTGCGCCGGGAAATTACACGTCTGGAAATTGAAAAATCCGCGTTGGCAAAAAATGAATCCAGTAAAAAATCCCCCCGTCTCAAAGAAATAGAACGCCAACTCGCTAAATTAAAAGACGAAAACGACGGCATTTCCGCGAAGTGGCACGCCGAGAAAATCGCCATTGAGGACTTGCATAATTTAAGAAAAGCGGTTGAAAATCTGAAGCGGGAAGCGGAAATCGCCGAACGCGAAGGTAATTTGGAAAAAGTGGCCCAAGTTGTTTATGGTGAATTACCCAAAGCCGAGCGTGAGCTTAAATCTTTTGAGAAACGTTTTTCCCAAGTTGAGCGTAAGGGCAAATTTATCAAAGAAACGGTTGATGATGAAGACATTGCTCAAGTGGTTTCGCGCTGGACCGGCATTCCGGTTTCAAGAATGTTGGAATCCGAGATGAAAAAGCTTGTCCGTTTGGAAGGAGATTTAGGGAAACGGGTTATTGGCCAAAAGGTGGCCATTGAAGCGGTGGCTAGAGCCATCCGTCGTTCCCGGACTGGTCTGGCTTCATTAGACCGGCCAGCCGGTTCGTTTATGTTTCTTGGGCCCACCGGCGTCGGCAAAACCGAATTGGCGAAAGCCCTGGCCGAATTTATGTTTAATGACGATAAAGCTTTGGTTCGGATTGATATGTCCGAATATATGGAGCGCCACGCCGTTTCGCGTCTTATCGGCTCGCCGCCGGGTTATGTCGGTTATGAAGAAGGTGGTCAGCTCACCGAAACCGTCCGCCACCGCCCCTACAGCTTGATTCTTTTTGATGAAATTGAAAAAGCTCACCCGGAAGTTTTTAATATCCTGCTTCAAATTTTGGATAATGGCCGGCTGACCGACGGCAAAGGCAAATTGGTCAATTTCCGCAACTCCATTATCATTTTAACTTCCAATGTCGGCAGTTCTTATTTCCGCCAGATTTCCAGTTTGGGTTTCGGTTCCGATAAAGCCGACGACGGAAAAACTCAAGAGGAGCAGTTCAAGGAAAAAGCCCTAAAAGCCCTGCGTGATACCTTCAAACCGGAATTTTTGAACCGTTTGGACGAAATTATCGTTTTTAATGCCTTGCGTCCAGCCGACATTGCTAAAATCGTGGAGATTCAGCTTTCTGAAGTTGGAAAACGTTTGGCGGATAAAGGCATTCACCTTAATGTAAATTCGGCGGTCAGAGAATATCTGGCAAAAAATGGTTTTGACTCTGAATATGGCGCGCGACCGGTGAAACGGCTTATTGAAAAAGTGATAGTTGATGCCCTAGCTGATAAAATGGTGAAGGGCGAGATTAAAAATGGTGAAGAAGTTAAAATTTCTCTTAGTAAATCAAATCGGGTGGAGGTTGCCGTTTAAAGCAATTATTGCTTCTTTTGCGCTTTTAGGCGTTTATTGGCTTAATTTCTCTTTTTGGCCGATTTTTACCGCGATTATTGTTTTAGGAATTGTTTTTTTTAGGGAGTCCCCGGAAAGAAAGGTTTTTGCCGTGTCTTTTTGGCTGATTGCGATTTTAGGGCTTTTCGGTTTTTATTTCTTGGATGGAACAATTTCAATCAGCGCTTTGGCTGTTTTTGGTTTCATGTTTTTGCTTTGCGCGCTTTTTTTCTTGTGGTTTGGCCTTGTTAGTTTCTTTTTTCCAAACCGTTTCGCGGTCTACGGCATATTTAACACGGTAATTTTAATCGGTTTCTTTCTTGTCATATTTTATTTAAACCCTCCGTCGGCATTTGCTTCCACGAAATTTAGTTTAATTTGGTCGTTAGGCCTGTTTTCGGCGCTTACGCTTATTTTTAAAGAAATCTTCGGTTTTTTCGGGGTTTTTCTTGGGAAGCGGGACTGGCTTATCGGTTTTTCCTTGGGATTTTTGGCTTTTGAGCTTAGTTGGCTTTCGGCTTTCTTGCCCTTAGGTTTTGTTAATGCCGCCGCTTTTCTTGCTCTCGTATTTATCCTTCTTCGGGATAGCATTTTGGCTCATTTTCAAGGCTATTTAGACACTTCCTTTGCCTTTAAAGAGCTTACATTTTTCGTGTTTTTAAGTATTATCATCTTTGCGACGGCAAGTTGGGTTATTTAATAGTAACTTTTAAAGACGCCGTTCGTTATACTCATTGACTGCTTGATAAAGACGGTTGTTGTCCACAGTTTGTTTTTTAAGAAGATTTTGTATAATCAGATATGTATTTGGAGTGAGGCCAGATACTTCGTTAAATTTCTAAATCCTAATTTCTAATGTCTAAAGTTAGGTATTAGTAATTTAGGCTTAGAAATTCCAGCGCAAAGCGCTGGGCGTTGGTCTCGCTCCAAAAAGCGAGATTTTTGTTATCAAACCATTGTTCCTTATACTTTACTCTCATTTATCCTCACAAAAGTGAGAGGGTATAGTCGAAATTAAGTAAAGGGAATAATGTTCTGGAATTTGTCCGCCGTGAGGCGGAAAAAGGTCGACGATCTAAATAATTTAGATTGAAATTATCAATAAATATAAATAAAAAAATGAGTAAATTAAGTAAAAAAGCCGTTTCAATCGGCCTTTCACTGACAACAGTGATTTGGCTCTCTGGAGCGGTATTAGCTATTCCTCAAGCTATTCCTCAAGCAAATGCGGCAACGATAGAAGAACTGACAGCGCAGATTGCAGGTCTTTTGGCTTCAATTCAGTTACTGCAGGCTCAATTAAATGTTGCGCAGGGCACCCCTTCTTCTTCTTATAACTTCACCCGAGACCTCACCTTGGGCAGTAAAGGAGATGATGTCAAAGCCCTTCAGCAATGGTTGAATGCCAATGGCTACCAAGTGGCGGCAAGCGGCGCTGGTTCGGTTGGAAACGAAACAACGTTTTTCGGCCCGGCAACCAAAGCCGCGGTCGCTAAATTCCAAGTGGCTAAAAGCCTTACACCGGCAGTTGGCTACTTTGGTCCAAAGACAAGAGCGGCTGTTGCGGTAATAACGCCTCCAACGATTCCTCCGGGAACTCCGCCTCCAGTTGGTTCTGGTCTGACAATCACCTTAGCGGCTGATAATGCCGCGGCGGCTTCCATTCCAAAAGGAGCGACCGCTATTCCGTTCTTGAAGATTAATGTCTCCGGTAGTGGCACACTTGATTCATTGGTATTCAAGCGCGTTGGCGCTGGCGCGACTGCCGATTTTGACAGTGGCGGCATTAACCTTTATGACGGCACAACGCGTCTTACATCCGGTAAGTCGCTTAATTCAACCGACCACACGGCCACTTTTGTGAATTTGGCGTTGGCGATTTCCGGCACGAAAACCCTTCTTTTAACCGGTAACACGGTAAGCGGGGCGACGGCCGGCGATGTGAACGGTTTTCAATTGATTAGCGCCGTTGGCACGCCAACCCCAACCGGTTTTCCTCTTACAGGAAATTCAATGGTTATCGGTGGCGCGACAGTGGGCGGTTTTGCCATTAATGATGGTGCCGCTCCGTCAAATCCGAATATCGGCGCGGTTGAAGCCAAACTCTTGACTTTCACGATTACGGCGAGCTCCAGTGAAGACATTGAAGTTCAGAAAGTTGCCTTTACACAAGGCGGTACGGTCAACAATGACTACATTACGAACTTCAAATTGAAGTACTCTGACCAGGTTTTGGCAACAGCTGTTAAAATTGGCGCAAAGCAAATAGTTACGCTTGACTTCACTACGCCGTTTAAGATTGAAAAAGGCCAGGTTAAAACCTTTGACCTTTACGGCGATGTTGGCGGCGCCGCGCGTTCAGCCGACACGGTTATCTTTTACGTTGATAACTCGGCTGACGTTGTAGCCAAAGGCTTGCTTTTCGGTTATACCGTTTTGCCGGATATCACTAGTATTGATACATCAGCTGAATCAGACACGCTTACGCTTCAAGGCGCGAGTATCACAATGAACTTTATCGGCCCGGTTACGGGAGATATCGCTCTTCGCGGTACGGACGTGGAATTATATAGATTCAATTTGACTTCAAAAAATAATATTGAAATCAAGAAATTCCTCTTCTCCGCGTCCACAACGAATTTGATTTCCGGCGAAGGTTTCAACGATTTCAAATTGTGGGATGCGGTTTCTAACACTACGCTGACAAGCGCAACTGATGTTACGACTTCAACGGCCGTGACATTTACGGACACGATAAATGTTTCCGCCAATCAGACACGGACATTTAAGATTACGGCTGATGTTGATTCTGATAATGACACCGGCGACGACATTAAAGTTCTTGTTTTGCCGTGGGGCACGAGCGATATCAGAAATTTGGATAACAGCACCTATGTAACACCATCAACGGATGTCACGCCGAATGCGATTATGATGGGTAATGTCCAGACCGTGAAATCGCCGGCGCTTGATGTTAATTTATCCGCTTCCCCGGGTTCAAGAACCCATGTTCAAGGAACCCAGAACGTAGCGTTAGTCGGCTTTACATTTAAGGCTGTCGCTGATGCCATTAAGATGACCCAGTTGAAGGTTTACGCGACATCAACAACCGGGACCTTGACTACCGCCGAACTTACAAACTTTGGTTTGTATGACGGTGATACTCGTTTAGGTGATTTGGAGGGATTGGATTCCGCTTTAACGGCGACATTCAGTAACTTCAATTTAGCGATTCCGAAAGATACGAGTAAAATCTTGACAGTCAAAGCCAATATCGCGACTGATGCCACTAATGCCGACGTTTATTATGTCTACATTAACGCCTTGGCCGATGCTACGGATTATGATTCGGCTGGCAACACCGTTACGAATTCCGGCGAAACAGCAAATTCCGCCGGTGCCGTTAAGATGACAATCGCTAATGTCGGCGATGTCACGGTTACAACAGCGGACACCTCGGTTAACGCGGACATCATTATTGCCGGTTCAGAGCAAACTTTGGGCAGATATGATTTCACGGCCACGAACGAAATTATGACCGTTAAAAATCTTCATATCTTGGTTACTAACTCAAACAGCGCGACAGCGACCACAACAGCCACTGGCGATGATATTCCGTTCGTCAGGTTATATGACGGCGCGAGCACGGCACCGCTCACCAGCGGTTCGTCAAACTGCACTGTAAACGGTGTTAATTACACCGGTTGTTATTCAGTGCCGATTTCCGGCGCGAGCTCAAGCATTGTTCAGGTAGCCAACCTTAACTGGGATATTCCGGCGAGTGCTACCAAGACCCTTACGGTAAAAGGCCTTGTTGATAAAATCGGTTTTAACAATGAATTCGCTGATTCGGGTACGAGCATTTATGCGAGCATTATGACGGCTGGTTTTAAGGCTATGGGCCAGACAACTGCCGACACCGCAATTACCGCCGCTACCGGTCAGCAGAAGGTTATCTATAAGACAAAACCGACTTTGAGTAATCTGAAGCCAGCTCTTGTATTGGCGAACGGCGGTCCCACCGAAGTGTTTAACTTCAGAGTTTCTGCTGACGCGGCCGGCGACATTGAATGGAAGAAAATTCAGTTCTACGTCAGAATGACCGGCGCGACAATGTCGGCGGTGAGTGCCGCAAACGTTGACCTAGATGACATTACTGGTGGTTCTCCGAATTTCTCGCTCTCAACGATGTACAGTAGCTCTACTCTTCCGGCGGGCACACAAGAGACCATTCCAGGCACGATTACCGGTGGTTATGTGACAATTGAAGCTACCAATGTTGAACGTATTACAGCTGGTACTTCCAAGGATTACCGGCTCAAGTTGACATTCACGCAGGTTGATAGTACTACGGGTGCTGATGGAGTATCCATCAGTTTGAACCGAAGCGAAACAACCGTTGTTAATGCTACCTGGTACACTGGCATCACTGGTGACGCTACCAGTTCGATTGCGACATCCAGCTTGCCTTCATTTGTCTGGTCAGACCGCTCCGCGCTCTCTCACGCCACTTCAACCGGCGATTGGGCAAACGGCGTGTTTGTGAAGACATTTGATGATTCGTCGTATATTCACAACTAAATTCAGTTTGTGAATTGCAGAGTTTGATTGAAACGATTGATGTGAAAAATCCCCCCGCCTATGGCGGGGGGGATTGTGTTTTAGCTGATTTTTGATAAAATTTCAGAAAACATTCATGCAAAAGGTAAAAATTTATTTTCCGCTGGCAATTAAATATCTGATTTTAGCTACGGCGCTTACGCCGATTATTTTTACGAATAAAACATTTTATCCCTTTATTTTAGGAAAAACAGTTTTTTTTAGGGGTTTGGTTGAAATCGCGCTTTTCCTATCTTTAATTTATTTAATCGTTAAACTTTTTTCGTCAGGCGAAGTCTCTAAAATCAAAACCAACTTTTTTAAAAATCGCTTATTTGTCATTTTTTCACTTTTTGCATTTTCCGCGGTTTTAAGCACTATTTTTGCCGTAGATAAATACACGGCTTTTTGGGGGACGCTTGAGCGCGGCGGCGGGCTTTTTGGATTTCTCCACTATTTTATTTTCTTAATTCTCGCCGTCATTTTTTTTAAAAAAAATGATTGGCTCATTTTTTTTAAGATTTCTTTGATTGTCGGCTTAATCGTCATTTTTTACGGCTTTTTGCAATATTTTAACGTTGGAAAGTTTCCTTTTTCTCTGGAAACTGCAAATCGACCCGGTTCGTTTGTCGGCAATCCTTCATTTTTAAGCGCTTATTTATTTTTCGTTATCGCGAGCGCTGTTTTAGTTTTTAGTTTGACCAAAATTTTATTCTGGCGCGCGTTTTCTATTTTTCTTGTTTTGGCTTCAATCGTTATGTTTTTTTTGGCCGCGACTCGCGGCGCGCTTTTGGGTTTCGCGGTGGGAGTAATTATTTTATTGATTTACTACGCTTTCTTTTTTAAAAAATCAAAGAAAATCCGTAATTTTTCTATCTGCCTTTTGGCTGTTTTGATTTTAGTTTTATCTGTTTTTTGGTTTACAAGACTTGCGCCGTTTTGGCGCGATGTGCCTGGTCTTAATCGTTTTGCCGGCGTTTCTTCTTTAATTCCTAAAGACGGCTCGGTTCAAACCCGGCTTGTTACTTGGCAGATAAGTTGGGAAGCGTTTAAAGAAAAACCTATTTTTGGTTGGGGACCCGATAACTATCTCATCGCTTGGGATAAATATTATAATTTTAAACTCGCCACTTACGGCGAAACATGGCTTGATAGAGCTCATAATCAATTGCTTGATGTGCTGGTAATGCAGGGCATTTTTGGTTTATTGGTTTATCTCGCCTTTTTTGGTTTTATTTTTTATCTGCTTTTCTTTAAAAGAATACTGGGGAGAGCTTCCCCGTTTTTAGGCGCGGTTCTAATCGCTTATTTTGTCCAGAACATATTTTTGTTTGATGAGATTAGTTCTTATATTTTATTCATCGCCGTAATCGGTTTCCTCATAAGTGTTTCTGAATCAAAACAAGAAGAGGATGATTTAAGGCAAGAGCGTGTTAAAAAATATATTGTTTCAGCTTTTTGCGTTGCCTTGGCAATGTTAATACTTTACTCCCTCTATTTTTATAACTATATTCCCTATCGGCAGGGCAAGGACATTCAGCTTGCCCGCGGCGGCCAGAAGGACTTTGTAAAATCCCAGCTCATTAAATCATTTTATCCTTACAATTTTGCTCAACCGGCAATTCGCGGTTATATCACAGATTTTTATTATATGGACCGTCCTTACATTTTTGAAAACGATGATTTTAAGATGTTGGCTGATGCCGTATCGGATTCAATTCAAGAAGTTATTATTCACAATTCTTTTGATCCGAGGTCTTACATACGGCAGTATCAGATTCTTGATGTAATGGGCGGGCACAAACCGGAGTTATACAAAGAAAGCGAAAAAGCGATTCGAAAGGCGATGGAATTGGCGCCGAATCGGCAGGAACTTTGGCACAATTTGGCCCTCTCTTTTGCGAGGCAAAACAGATTTGACGAAGCAATAGCCATATCAAGAAAGACAAAGGATTTAAACTCATCCGTTGGTCGCGCTCATTTCTTTCTCGCGTTTTTGCTTTCCGCCGAGAGCTTAGAAAAGAACCGCGCCGAAATTATTTTTGAACTTGATAAAGTGAATGAATTAGACCCGGCCTTGGAAAGTTTACAGCCCACGGATGTTAAAAAGATTACGGAAATTTATTTTAAACTCCAAGAATATGACCGATTGGCCAGTTTTGTAATGAAAAAAATAAACGGCATAACAGCCAAAAACATTGAGCCGCAATATTATGAATTCACCTTAAAATATTATTTAACGAAGCGCGACTCCGAAAACTTCATCAAAGTCGCCGATTTTATCGGAAAAGAAATTCCGGTCCAAAAAGAAAATATGGATGGTTTGGCCGACTTGGCGCGGAAAGGACTATGGCAAGTTCTTGACACGTTGCCTTAGCTTTCTTTGGTTCACTGGCCATGTTATTGTAATTTAGCTTATATTTTTTGTGAATTACTTCAAAATCTCTAAATTTTTTCTGTTCCTGGTGCCTTTTACCGTGACAATTGTTTCAGTATCAACGCTGTTTCCTTTTATCGTTGGTAAATATGTTTGGTTTAGGACGGTAATTGACCTCGCGCTATTCTTTTTTTTACTTGGACTTTTACTCAACCGTGACGCGAAAGACTATAAAACCCGTTTAGTGAAGTGGTTCAAATCTCCTTTGGGCGCCGCAATTACCGCATTTACTTTATTTTTTCTTTTGGCAAGTTTTTTTGCTTTTGATGCTCATATGGCTTTTTGGTCCAATTTTGAACGTGGCGAAGGCGGTCTTCAAATGATCCATCTTTATCTTTTTGCGCTCTTACTCTCGGTTTTACTTAAAAGCGAGAAAGATTGGCAAAAAATGTTGTGGCTTTCGCTTATAGCCGCGTTGCTCATGATTTTTTACGGCACAGGCGCCGGTCTTAAATACGTTGATGCCGAAATTACTGAACAAGGCGGAAACGGCAGCGCTCAACCGGTTTGGAGCGGTAAAGGAGGCATCTTATTTCAGCTTTTCAAGAATTTTATCGGCCCGGCTTTCAATGAAAGCGGTTATCGTTTCCAAGGTTCTATCGGTAATCCCGCTTACGTCGCCACTTATCTGATTTTTATGTTTTTTTTCACTCTTTACCTATTTTTTGCGTCAAATAGAAGCAGGATTTTTTCCGCAAAAAAGATTTTTCTTACAGTTTTATTCCTAATTTTTTTGATTTTCTTTGCTCTTGCGGCGACAAGAGGCGCGTTTGTAGGTTGGCTCGCTTCACTTTTTATAGGCGCAATTTACTTGGTTTTTGTCCTGAAAAGGTGGCGTAAACCGCTTCTCATCCTCATTATCTTAAGCGTTTTACTCATCGGCTCAACGACGTTACTCGTTAAAAAAACTAATTTAAATAAAAGCGTGCCCGCTCTCCGAATATTTGATATCTCGTTTTCGGCGAGAACGCTTATTGATAGAACCTATATTTGGCAGGCGGCAGTCGCCGGTTTTAAAGAACGGCCGATTTTGGGGTGGGGGCCGGAAAATTTCTCTCAAGTTTTCGACAGGAAATTCCCAATAAAATATTTCACGCCGGAAAGAGGTTTTGGCGCTTGGTTTGACAGGGCCCACAATATCTTTCTTGATCGCCTAGTGGAAACAGGCATTTTGGGGTTGTTGAGTTATGTTGCCATCTTCATTGTTTTTTACGTTCAATTTTTTAAGAGCAACCTTAAAGAAAAAATTTCGGAGCAAGGCGGCGGAAAAAGTTATATTTTGAGATTTATGTTGTTTTCTGTACCCATCGCTTATCTTGTTCAGGGCCTGGTCTTATTTGAAGTTTTGGTCATTTATATAAATCTTTTCCTTTTTTTAGCTTTCGCTAATTTTAAGTTTCAGGAAAAAGAAATCTTCCGCAAAGTATGAAAACGAATTTTCTTAGACAAGCAATTTTAATTTTATTGACGTTCGGTTCCGTCCTGTCCATATATTTCGGCGCTTATTTGCCTTATTCCAAAGCAAAAAAAAATATACATGTTATCAATTCACTTCGTTCCGGGAATATTAAGAGTCTTGAGCAATTTAAAAGTCTTTCTAATGGCCTTATTTCTTTTTATTCCCCGATTGGACAAGAAGAAACGATAAGGTTTTTCGGGCGGGAAATAATAAGTATGATGAGAAATTCAAACCAGCAGGAACCTGTAATGAGAGAATTGGCAAAAACCGTGGAACCTTTCTCTTTTTACAATAATGTGAGGCACCTTTCGGCAATGGGTGAAATGTATTCCATCTTATGGAGCAGGTACGGCAAAGAAGAAGATTTTCAAAAAGCAGAGTTTTATCTTTTGAAAATGGCGGAAATCGGACCCAATTTGCCACCGGCGCTTTATTCTCTTTTTGAAATGTATAAAATTCACGGTGATAAGGAAAAAATGGTGGAAATTGGCGAGAGGATTCTTAAGAATTGGCCGGGGGACAAAAACATAGAACAAGTGGTAGGGTCGGTAAAATAAAATCATGTGTGGGGTTTGCGGTGTTTTTTCTAAAACGCGCGACATCGAATCCTTGAAGAGGGGCGTTGTTTTGATGAATCAAGCGCAGACTTGCCGTGGCCCTGACGATGAAGGCGTTTTTTCTGATTCTCCAAATGGTATCGTCTTGGGGCATCGTCGGCTTTCAATTATTGATCTGTCGCCGGCCGGTCGCGGTCCGATGGGCTATAAAAGCGGCGCATTGCAAATAACTTTTAACGGCGAGATTTATAATTTTTTAGAATTAAAAAAAGGGCTATCGGCAAAGGGTTATAAATTTAAAACCAAAACCGATACCGAAGTTGTTTTAGCTCTTTATCAAGAATGCGGCCCGGAATCGTTTTCTAAATTAAGGGGGATGTTTGCGTTCGCTCTTTGGGACAGCGAAAAACAAAAATTATTTTTAGTTAAGGACCGTTATGGCATAAAACCGCTTTATTATTACTCCAATAAAGAAAATCTTATTTTCGGTTCTTCGGTAAAAGCGCTTGAAAAAAGTGGTCTTGTGCCCAAAGAAAGTTCTTTAGACGCCTTAATCGGTTTTTTACTCTTAGGGTCAGTGCCGTCGCCTTTCACAACCCTCAAAAACGTTTTTTCATTGCCTCCTGGCCACTACTTAGAGCGCGATTTTAAGGGAAATCAAAAATTAACTAAATATTATGAACCGCTTTCTTTCTTTGGAAATAAACACGAAACCGGTTTTAGTTCAGCCGTATCGGAAATTAAAAATAAACTTCAAGAAGCGGTTAGAATGCACCTAATAAGCGATGCGCCTTTAGGAATATTTTTAAGCGGCGGGCTTGATTCATCGGCTATCGCGGCATTGGCAGCGGAACAAAAAAAGGAGCAAATTACAACGCTTTCAATCGTTTTTGATGAAGAAGAATTTTCTGAAAAGAGATATCAACGAACTGTTGCAAAATATATAGGTAGTAATCATAAAGAGGTAAGAATAACAAAGAACGATTTTGAAGACAGCTTTAACGATATATTTGAAGCGATGGATCAGCCAACAATTGATGGTGTTAATACTTTTTTCATTTCCAAAGCTACAAAGGAAGCCGGTTTGAAAGTAGTACTTTCGGGTCTGGGCGCCGATGAAATCTTTTTCGGTTATCAAAGTTTCGGGAAAGCCAGCTTATTTAAAGGCATTCAAAATTTGCCTTTGTTTTTAAAATCGCCTCTTCCAATTGCCACTTTATTTGGCGATCGTTATTCCAAATTAAATTATTTATTAAGTAACGGCCCATTGAGTTTTTATTTAGGGATAAGAGGACTTTTTTCTCCAAAAGAAACAGCTAAGATTTTAGATACCGACCCAAAAGATATTATAGAATTTATAAATAATCTTGAGTCCAAAATAATAAGCATAGACGCCATAAACGATCTGAAATTACTTCATCCCGCCGATCTTCTTTCGTATCTTGAATTAAAACTTTATCTTCAAAATCAGCTCCTAAAAGACACGGATTTTATGTCAATGTATCACTCGGTTGAAGTGCGAGTACCGTTTTTAGATCATCCGCTCGTTGAGTATTTAAGTGGCTTGGAACCGCGAGTTAAATTAGACAACCGAATCAATAAAAGACTTTTAGCTGAAAGCGTCCGAGGTTTGATCCCCGAAGTAGTCATTAAAAGGCGAAAAATGGGGTTCACCTTTCCATTCGAAAAATGGTTTCAAGAATTGCCTGCTCACGATTATAAATCACCAATTCCTAAAAATTCTCACTGGTCGCGATTTTGGGCAACTCTTGTTTTAAATCGCTGGCAATGAACGAATATGAAAATGTTTAAAGAATTAACTGCCTCCATTCTTAGAAAACTTGGTTATCGGCTTGAAAAATGCGATTTTAGCCGTCCGCCACTTGATATGGAGAAAGGATTTGAGGAAGTTTACGTTAAAGCAAAAGCGTATACCCTCACATCGGTTGAGCGCATGTACGCGCTCTACAAAGCCGTTCAGTATATTGTTAGCGCGAATGTTTCTGGCGACATCGGACGCACGATCTATCTCTACGACACGTATGAAGGAATGACGAAACCGGGCGAGAGAGACGTTATGATAGCGAATAAATATCCGGCCGAGAAAAAATGGGCGGAGATCAGTCAAAAAAAGGATTACAGGGATGTTTGGTTTTGTTATGCGTCGCTTGAGGAGGTGGAGAAAAATTTGCGAACGACAAAATATCCCGAAGATAAATTGATTTTTGTGAAGGGGAATGTTGAAGAAACGATTCCGAAAATAACGCCGAAACAAATTGCTATTCTACGTCTTGATACGGATTGGTACGCTTCAACCAAACATGTTCTTGCTCATTTATTCCCAAAGCTCGCTCATGGCGGCGTTTTAATCGTTGACGATTATGGACATTGGCAAGGCGCTAAAGAAGCAGTTGATGAGTATTTTAAAGAACAAAACAGAAAAATATTTCTGATACGAGTTGATAAAACCGGTTACGTCGGCATAAAAATATAGAGCATGTTTTGGAAATTGCTACCCTTCGTAATTCGCGAAAAATTGGAGGCCCCGTATCGGCGTGACGCCCGCCTCGCGGTTCAAAATATTCTCAAAGAAACGAAAAAAGAAAAAATATCCGTGCTTGACGCCGGCGCCGGCGATTGTTTCGTGACGCCATGGTTTAAAGGCCATGAATACGTCGGAATTGATATCGCCGATTTTGGTTCAAACATCTTGGGCGATGTTGAAAATCTAGCTTTTAAAGATAATTCGTTTGATTTCGTCTTATGCCTTGAAGTTTTAGAACACGTTTTGGATCCTGGCCGGGCGCTCTTGGAAATGCGTCGTGTGCTTAAAGATGAAGGTTCTGCGGTCTTTTCTACTCCTCTTCTCTCAGCAGGATATCACTCGGACATTCAAAGGTGGTCTCCGCCTGGCTTGCAAAAAATTTTTGAGAATGCCGGTTTTAAAGTGCGGTCCATAACGCCCGTCGGCGGTTACTGCAGAATGCTCGGCTTGCAGATCTCAAAAATTTCCTATTTTATAAAAAAACCCGCGAACAAAATACTCTGGCCGTTTTATTATTTGCTTAAGATACCGGTTGGATTTGCGTTTCAGGTATTCGTCCCGTTCGTTCTGTTTCATCTTGACTGGTTGGATAGGAAAAAAAATGACACCTGCGGCTATATCACCGTCGCTTTAAAAAAATGAAAGACTTAAATATTTTTATCACCATTATGGGGCATCCCAATTTTCGTGGCGGTGGCAACACGGCGGCTCACAATTTTGCGGAAACATTCGCCAAGCTCGGATACAACGTTACGGCGCTTTTCCTATCGCCCAAAAAGTTTTTGAGAATCTTGCCTAAGACTTCGTACCGTCTAGTTCTTTTAAAAGACTCGCGCATTCCATTTTTTAATTGTTTTCGTGTCGCCATCGCTCTCAGAAAAATAATTTCTTTCTCTCCGACTCAAAAAAATATTATCATCAGTTTCGGCTACGAGGGATTTCTTGTCCCAAAAAAGGGATCTGTTTTTGTTGCCGCGTCTCTCGCCCCGCTTTTACGACATATCAGTTTCAAAGAACTTTTTTCTGATTGGAGATATTTTTTACCAACCAATTTAGGCAAGTGGTTTTTTCTTCTTTCTTGTTATTTTGATCGCTTAACTAAGCTTAAAGCGGATTTTGTCCAATGTTTATGCGAATCTTCCGCGGAAGAATGCCATGCGATTTATAAAATCCCAGTAAAAAGAATATTTACAGTTCCCCTTGGCGTTGATATTAAGAAATTTACTCTTGGACCGAGAACAAAAGAAAGAACGATACTTTTTGCGGGCGGAAGCGCCGAATACAAAGGTTTGGATATTTTGTTAAAAGCCCTACCCGCGATCATAAAAAAACATCCAAACGCGCGACTCACGGTAATTGGAGAAATGAGTCCGAAAAGGACTAAGGAATTATTGAATATAGCGGAAGAACTTTGTGTTTTCTCAAACATTGATTGGCTTGGTCTTGCCTCGCAAGAAGAAATGGCGGGTTTTTACAAAAAATCATATGTTTTGGCCTTGCCCTCAAGAGCTGAATCCTTTTTGCTGGCGGCGATAGAGGGCATGTCTTGCGGTATTCCGATTGTCGCGACGCCGGTAGGTATCATTCCGGAAATTATTGTTCATGGAGTCAACGGTTTTATAATGAGGCCAGAAGACCCAAAAAGTTTGTCGGAAGTGATAATTAAATTATTTGATAATCCGCAAAAAGCTGAAACATTAGGCAAGGCGGGAAGAAAGACCGTTGGAGATAAATTTGCTTGGGAAAAAATTGGCAAGCAATATGCCATGGAACTGAAAAAGTTAATTTAAGAATGATAAAAATCTACATTTTTTTACATAGAATATTGCGCCATTTTTTTGAATTTCTCCCCGAAAATTTCGTTTTTCCGGCGCTTTTGGGTCCGCTTCGGGGCATGCGATGGGTGGCGCATTCCGCGGGTATGGGCTGTATGGCCGGAATCTACGAAAAAAAACCGCGCCGGGTTTTTAGAGATCTTATAAAAAAAAACGATATTGTCTTTGATGTAGGCGCTCACGTGGGTTTTTATACTTTGCTCGCTTCGAAGCGCGTGGGGAAAAACGGCCGCGTGTTTTCATTTGAACCATTACCAAGGAATATTTTTTTCCTCAAAAAACACATCTCTTTAAATAATTTGAGAAATGTGGAGATAATGGAATTCGCCTTGTCCGACAAAGAGGATCATGTTTTTTTTGATACGAGCATTGATAGTTTCCAAGGGCGTATTGCGGTTCACGGTAATATTAAAGTTTATTCAACGACTCTTGATCGACTGGTCAATGAAAGAGATATTCCGCCGCCGAATGTTTTGAAAATTGATGTTGAGGGGGAGGAATATAATTTGCTCCGCGGCGGAGAAAAAATTTTGGCAAGATATAAGCCAAAGATTCTTCTATCAGTCCATAGCCATGAATTAAGGGACAAGTGTTCACTTTTTCTTAAAAATTTAGGTTATGACATAGAATTCGTTACGCCGGTGGAATTTGTTGCAAAGCCCCTCTAAAACGCTATAATTACTTTTGCAAAATGGCTGACACCGAAATTACTTTTTTTGATTACATCGGAATTATTTTAAAATACAGGAAACTTATTTTGGTCCTTGTTTTTCTCGCGGCAATTTTTGCAATGTTCTACAGCGTTTTTTTTGGATCGCCTTATTCCGCTGAAGTAAAATTATGGTCGGATGAACCTAGCCGCACTGTTGAATTTTTAAAGAGCCGGGAGACTTTGAGTAGCGTTACGGGGAAGTTTCTTTCCGATGCGGAGGCCAAAGGCAATATTATCGTTCTTACGGTCCGGACTTCCGAACAGGCTTTAGCCATAAGCGCGGCTAACAAGTTGGCGGCAAAGGCAATTGAACGGGAAAGAGAATTTGCGGCGAGAGTTCTGGAAAACCAAAAAAAGACGGCTGAAAATAAATGGGTATTTACTCTTGAATTATTTGAAAAAAGCCCGATCAAAAAAGAAATTGATCTCTCTGCCTTCCCGCAGATGTCGCCAAATAATCCGCCGTTTGTTTCAATTTTAAACGAAGCAACGCTGGTCACGTCCGGTTCTCGGGTTATTCTGATTATAAGAAATATTTTCTTTGGCGCGGTTTTGGGCGCGTTTTTCGGAATCATCTTGGCTTTTGTGAAGGAATATATCTCGCGCTATAAGGCGGAATGGATTGAGACAAAAAGAAAATATCTCAATAAGTAATTTTCGTGATCTATATCGTAAGCGCCTTATTTCCTTTAAGCCTGTTCGTTATCGGGAATATTTTTCTTCGCTGGCGTTTCGGTGTTGTTTTAATATTTATTTGGCTTTTTGTCGGCGATGCAGTCAGAAAAATTATTCCCGGACAGCCGCCGGAAATTATTTTAATAGGTGATATTTTGCTTTTTTTTACTTATGTTTCATTTTTTGTCAGCCACATTATTAAAGGAAAAGCCATTTGGACCCCGCCTTTCCTTGGAAGCTTTTTATTGTTCTTGTTTTTTGTTATAGCGGGTTTCTTCAATTCCTTACTGCCAAGTTTAGCAACTGGTCTCATTGGTTTTCGCAGTTATATCTGGTTTGCGCCACTGCTTTTTCTCGGTTACTCTTTTTTCAAAAATAAAGAGCAATTTTTAAGATTTTGCCGGATTCTTGTAATGCTTGCTGTCCCTATTTTTTTATTCGCGTTTGCCGGAAGCGTATTGGAAAATTCAGCGCCCCCAATAGTAAAACCCTTTGAGACCGCCCACCAATTTCATACTTTTGGAATTGAAGACGTAGTTGATAAGATTCCTTCGATTTTCGGTACCGACCAACGGTATGGCATGGTTACTTTATTCTTGTTTCTGCTTGGATTGGGACTTTTGGCTTCGGGAACAAATTCAAAAACCTCGAAAAAAAGAATTATTTTCGCGACTCTTTGCGCTTTGGCTGGCGCGATAATAAGCGGCAGTCGTTCCGCGTTCGTTCTCGCGGTTTTAGGGTTTTTCTTATTTGTTGTAATTTCGCGTCGCCATTTCCTAAAGCGGCAAGGCATCGTTTTATTGCGGTTCATGAAATTAAAAAGAGCTTTCGTTCTTTTTATTTTTCTTCTTTTGTTCCTTTTGCTTCTTTATTTGGTTGGCGGAAACTCGCTCGGACTTTTTCAGATTTACGCGCTTTTGAACGTATTTAACTCTCGGGTTTTAATATTCGCACAAGAAATGCGGAGCGCTTCTCCTCTTATATCATTTTTCGGTCACGGAACAGGAACATTTGCTCAAGGTTTAGGGGAGATTGGACAATTTGGAAGATTAAACGAAAGAATTATCGCCGGCGGCGAAACCGGCGTTATGAGGCTTTTTTTTGAGCTGGGAATTGTTGGTTTTTTTGTATTTTATGGCTTTTGGATAAAGATATTTATCCATATCAAAAATTCTTTAAAAGAAATCAATAATTCAGATTTAAAGTACACAGCCCTTTCTTTTTCTATTTTTATTTTTCTTGTTCTTCTCCGGTTTACCTTTGTTCATCATCAGGTTCTTGGCGATTCGGCGGTTCTTGTCTTAATTTGGTTTTTCCTAGGGATTTTGTTTAAGATGAAATCATTAGAAAAAGGATGAAAATTTTACACATCGTTCCAACTTATTGGCCGGCATATAGTCGAGGGGGTCCCATTTGGAGCGTTCACAACATGAACAAGTGGCTTGTACGTAAAGGAGTGGATGTCACCGTTTATACTACCGACATTGATGTCGCGGGAAAGGTATCATTAAATCAAGAAGTCATTTTGGATGGGGTAAAAGTTTTTTATTTTCGGCATTCCTTTCCGCGCGTTTGGGAATATTGGCGGGTGGGGTTTTTGCCGGCTTTTTTACCGCGCCATTGGGAATATTCCCGTAATTTGCATAAAGCTCTTCGAAGAACTGCCAAACAGTTTGATTTAATTCACATAACTTCAACTTTTCTTTTTGCCTCGGCGCTAGGAGTTTTTTACGCAAGGAAATTCGGTAAGCCCAGTATTATTTCTCCGCGCGGCAATTTAATGGAGCCGATTGATTTAAAGCTTATTAAAGGTGCTTTTAAAAAAATTTATATCGCTCTTTTTGAAAATTTCGCGTTAAAAAATGTTTGCGCGGTCCATTTTACTGTTAAGCATGAACAGGAAGAATATGAATCACATAAATTTCCTTCGCGTGAAAATTTTATTATCCCAAATGGTATAGATGAAAGCGAGTTTGAAAAGTCGCAAGAAAACAATAACGGCGAGAACCTTGATTTCCGAAGAAAATACGGCATCAGCAAGAACGAGAAAATCGTTCTTTTCTTGGGCCGGTTGAATTGGAAAAAGGGGTTGGACACCTTGATTCCGGCTTTTAAGCGCGTTGCGGAAAAAGTGCCAGACGTTCGTCTTGTTATTGCTGGTGGCGATGAGGGCGGATACCAGAAAAAAATTGAAAAATTGGTGAGCGACGCGAATCTAAAAGAAAGAGTTTGCTTTATCAACGCGATAAAAGGAAAAGAAAAGATCCAGGCATTTGAAGAAAGCGATGTTTTTGTGTTGCCGTCATACTCCGAGAATTTCGGTATGGCGGTCGTTGAAGCAATGTATTTTGGTTTGCCAGTTGTGATCACAAAATATGTCGGCGTCGCGCCTTTTGTGGAAGAAGCAAAGGCGGGTCTTGTAGTTCCGAAAGATCCTGAAAGTGTCGCGCGGGCTATTCTTGAAATTTTGGGTAATTCAAACAAAAAAAGAGAAATGGGCGTAAACGGCAGACGACTTGTTGAGCGGGAATTTGTCATGCCAAAGATTGCTGACCGGTGGATTGAGATCTACAGAAAATTAACGGCAAAATGAAGATCTTATATCTCGTTACAAATTTTCATCTCACCGGCGGAAAAGGAAGATATGACAAGAATTTGATTCAAGAATTGGGAGAAAACGAAGAAGGGGTTAGGGTTGTAATGTTGAAAGGGCCGGGATTTTTAGAAAAAACCCTTTTTATTGCCCGGATTATGCTTCGGTGCCTAACAAAGCGTTGGGATTTTGTTTTTTGCGCGCACATTCCTTTTGCGCCGCTTTGTTTTTTCTTTAGCAAAATATTCGGCTTTAAATACATTGTGATCGCGCACGGGATAGAAGCATGGGGCATAAAGGGAAAGTGGCAGAGAAAAGCTCTGGAGGAAGCGTCAATTATCATTGCCGTGTCCGAGTACACAAGGAAAAGAATAATTGAACAATTTCCAAAGACAGAAGATCGCATATTCATGCTTCCAAATAGCGTTAACGGCGAACTTTTCACTATAAAAGAGAAATCAAAACCGCTTATTCAAAAACTTGGACTTGATGGCGCGAAAATAATTCTCACCGTCTCGCGCCTTTATCCCGCTGAACGCGATAAGGGTTATTATAAAGTGATTGGGGCGCTTCCTCTGCTTAAGGAAAAATCGCTCTCGGTAAAATATATTATTGTGGGTAGCGGTTCAAAAAATTTTGGCGACGCGAGAAACGAGATTTTGGTATACGCCCAAAAAAAAGGGGTAATTGATAATGTTATTCTGCCCGGCTTTGTTTCTGACAAAGACCTGGTTGATTACTATAATTTATGCGATGTTTTTATTATGCCTTCAAAACAAGAAGGGTTCGGGATTGTTTTTGCGGAGGCGCTCGCTTGCGGTAAACCAGTGATTGTCGGAAACAAAGACGCTTCCCGTGAGGCGATAATGAATGGAGAATTAGGTCTTTTGGTTGATCCAGAAAACGTTGAAAAAATCGCCGAAGCATTGGCGCATATTTTAAGAAAAGAAGCGCCAAAACATTTTTTTGATCGTGAATTTTTAAGAAAAAAGAGTTTTAGAAGAATATGGAATGGACAAATTTAAAGAAAGGGTTACTTTATTGAAGAATCGTCTCAAAAATGAATTACCGGGATAAATTTTACAAAAAATATATTTCCACCCATACAAACCGCCTTTATGGTGCTCCCACCCTTGAAATTCTTAAGAAAGAATTCCCTGTTTTCTGCTCCTATTTCAAGCATTTTCTGCCACCGAAAAATGACATAAAAATTCTCGATCTTGCGTGCGGCAATGGCGGTTTTTTGTATTGGTTGCGCCAGTTCGGGTATTCTTACGTTGAGGGCGTCGACAGTAGCGCCGAACAAGTTGAACTTGCCGAAAAATTGGGAATAGATGGGGTTTACGAGGCGGATGCGGTTGAGTTCTTGAGCTCAAAAAAAGAAAAGTACGATATTGTTTTTGCTCGGGACTTCTTTGAGCATCTTAACAAAAATGAATTATTGGAAATAAGTGAGATTATTTTAGATTCTCTGGGTAAAGACGGCATTCTTATCGTTCAGACGGTAAATGCCGAAACGTTGTTCGGCGCGCGTTTGCTTTATAGTGATATGACGCACGAAATTGCTTTTACTAAGACAAGTATTGAACAGCTTTTACTGGTCGCGGGTTTCTCGAGCGTAAAAGCTTATCCCATGCGGCCCGTTGTTCACGGCTTTTTTTCTTTTGTGAGATATTGTGTCTTTAGAATGATGGAAACGTTCCTTCATGTGGCGCTCCTTGCCGCCACGGGTTATAAAAAAGGAATATTCACTCAATGCATCCTATGTGTGGCCAAAAAATAATCTTTCCGGTTTAAGTCCGGAGTCGTTTTCATATGTATCATTTTGACATTTTGACCTCTCATCCCATTCAGTATCAAGCGCCGTTTTTTCGCGAGCTCGCGTTAAATCCAGATATTGATCTTATGGTTTATTTTCGAAAAAAGATCGGGGTTGAAATGCCGTTCTACGATAAAGGCTTTCAAAAAAGTTTTAAATGGGACGTTCCGCTTTGTGAGGGGTACAAATATGCGTTTGTGCGAAACGCGCCGCAATTAATAATCAACCTCAAAAAATCAAAACCGGACGCTTTAATGCTCTACGGCTGGAATTCTTTTTTGAGTATTTTAATATTGTTCCGAGCGAAGTCATTAAGCATCCCCATTTTTTTATATGGGGAAAATCCGTTACGGCACGAATTCAGAAAGAATAGGCTTAAGATTTTTATAAAAAGGATATGGCTCGGTTTTTTATTCTCAAAAGCGAGCGCCTTTTTGTACATTGGTGAGGAAAACAGGAAATTTTATGAATTTTACGGCGTTCGGGAAGAAAAATTGTTTTTTGCGCCGTATGCGGTTCACAATGAAAGATTTGTAAAAGTGGCCGAAGAATTAAGAAGCAAAAAACAGGAGTTGAAGGAAGCTTTCAAAATAAAAAAAGACAGCGTTGTTATCCTTTTCGCCGGCAAATTAGTTGAAAAAAAGAGGCCGTTTGATCTGCTCCAAGCGTTTGAATGGTTGAATTCCGCGTCTGCCGTTCCGAATTGTTCTTTGGTTTTTGTCGGCGATGGCGAATTAAGGCCGAAACTTGAGGATTACGCAAGAAAAAAGGATTTACCGAATGTTCACTTCGCCGGTTTTCAAAACCAAACAAAAATTCCTTTATATTATGCGATGGCAGATATTTTTGTTTTGCCGTCAGGCATTCCAGAAACTTGGGGTTTGGTAGTTAATGAAGCGATGTGCTTCGGATTACCAGTTATAGTTTCCGATATGGTTGGTTGCGACCCGGATCTTGTGCGAGACGGAGAAAACGGTTTCATATTTCCTGTAAGCGATAAGCATTCACTCGTGTCGCATCTTGCGACTCTTGTAAGCGATCCTAAAAAGCGAAAAAAATTTGGAGAAAGATCTTTTAAAATAATAAAAGAATATTCTTATGCAAGAGACATCCAGGGAATCCGCGAGGCATTAATTAAATCAGTTGCCTTATGATTTTCTTTGTTTCTTCTGGATCTTTCACTTTCATATAATCTACTCCTGTTCGCACTACGGCATAATCATTGCCGCCAGGGAAGATGGCGTCGCCGACGAATAACATATTTTTCCGAGGAATATGAAGTTTTTTCTCAATCTGGTGGATGCCATAGGCCTTATCGATCCCTTTTTTCGTTATGTCGATTGAGGTCATTCCGTTCAGACGAAGTTCAAAGCCGGGCACGTATTTCTTGAGTGCTTTTGCGATGCTGGGCCTTGGGTCGCTTCTATTCCTTATCCACTCTTTTTTTAACTTTTGCTTCAATGGCCCCGGCGCTTGTTGTCCCAGTGCCGAAAATGTGACCTGCGTGCCGCGGTCTTCGATCACCCGACCGAATACTTTTAGTGGATGCACATATTGCGTTTCTTTGAACGCCTTGCGGAAACCGCCGAATATTTTTTTTCGCACTGTAAGCGGCAACGTTTTCGCATACACTTCTTTCCAACCGGAGTGATAACGGTAGAACGCTGTGGCATTCGTCGGGAACAGAAAAAGATTTCGCATCTGTTTTTTCGGAATTTTGAGCTTGGCGAGGAATTGTTTCTGAAATTGTTTATATCGGCCCCCGCCGATTACCGCAACCATCTTATTACACAGGAGTTCTTTTATGAGGCGTGCCATGTGGGCATCAAGGTCGGATTTACTTTTCGTGAGTGTGCCGTCCATATCAAAAACAATCAGCTTTTTGCCCGAAAAAACATTTTTAGATCTCGCGTTTATCTTTACTTGCATATTATTTAAGTATAAACGATTTGAAGTTTTTTTTTAAATATATCAAAATAGTTTAAATGGCAAAGGAAAAATTCAATAAAATTATAGATTCCTTCAAAGATAAAAAACTGATTGTTTTGGGCGATTTAATGCTTGATTCTTATATTTACGGCGAAGTGGAACGCGTTTCCCCTGAAGCGCCGGTTCCTGTTGTTCTTGTTAAAAAAGAATTTTTGATGCCGGGCGGGTCTGGCAATGTGGCGGCGAATATTATTGATTTAAACGGTCAACCTTTAATTTTAGGTTTAGTGGGCAATGATTTAGCTGGGCGGCAATTGATTGAAGAAATGGAAAAAAGAAATATGGATACTCGCGGCGTTTTGGTGGTAAAAAATCGGTCAACCAGTCAAAAAATTCGTGTCATTGCTGGCACCCAACAGATTGTAAGAATTGATAAAGAAACGGTAGATCCCATTAATTTTCAAATCAAAAAGAAAGTCATTGACCTTTTTTCGAAATCTTTAAAAGAAACTAAGGCGGTCATAGTATCTGATTATGATAAGGGTTTTATTATTTCTGACTTGATTAAAAATATAATTAATCTAGTAAAAAGCGCTAAGAAACCGCTGATTTGCGATCCAAAACCCAATAATGCCTTGTTCTTTAAAGGGACTACTCTTCTTACGCCAAACCAAAAAGAAGCCTTTGAAATAGCCGGCATAAAGCAAGTAAGAGAAGCCGGTCTGTTTATTCAGAAGAGATTAAATGCTAACGTTTTAATAACGCAAGGAGCAGAGGGCATGACGCTTTTTTACGGTAAAAAAATAAAGCATTTTCCGGCTAAAGCCAGAGAGGTCTTTGACATAACCGGCGCTGGCGATACGGTTACCGCCGTAGTTGCCCTTGCTTTAGCTTCCGGCGCTCGTTTGGATGAAGCGGTTGATATCGCCAATCACGCCGCCGGCATTGTGGTCGGTAAAAAAGGAACAGCAACGGTTTTAAGAGAGGAATTAAAAAGGGAATTTAAAATTTAAAATTGAATATACCATTTTTAAAACGTTTTCAATTAGGGATTGTCAACCAAACTATAAATTGGCTTAATTTTCTGTTGTTTTTAATAAATAAAAAAATTTTTAAAAACATCTCATTTAAACCTAAAAACATATTAATTTATAAAATCGGGAACATCGGCGATATTATTTGTGCTGTCCCTTCTTTTATTGCTATTCGGCGCTTTTATCCAGAAGCTAAAATTACGCTCCTTTCATCTCCGGGTAAATTTGAAGCAGTTGGTGCCAAGGAGTTTTTTTCGAATTGTTGGTATTTTGACCATTTAAAAATCTATTATTCGGAAGACACAACCTCCCTAAAAGGAAAGAAAAAACTCATTAATGAATTAAAGAGTGAAAATTACGATTTATTCGTTCAACTGCCTGATGATTTAGCTGGTTTTAAAACCCTTTTAAGAAACATTATTTTCGCGAAACTAATTGGAGTAAAAAAAGCTTTTGGTTTTAAAATCAGAACTATTCAGCTATGCAAAAAAACGCAGGTTGATTACACGACCCAAAAAACTGAAGTTGAAAGTTTGCTTGATTTATTGAAAGAAAACGGCATAATGGTTCAAAAAACGGAATACGATTTTAACGTCTCTGAAAACCAAAAGAAAAAAATCGCGGGTTTATTGGAAAATAAATGGGGGAGAATAAAAAACGAATACTTGGTTGTTGTAAATCCTGGCGGCAAAAGAGAAGCAAATAGATGGCCTGCGGAAAACTTCGGTGAAATCGGAAAATATCTTCAAGAAAAATATAATGCGAAGATAATAATTATCGGCGGGAAAGAAGACATTCCGCGAGCCGAAACCATTCAAAAATTTTTAGATTCAGATAATTCATTAGTATTAGTAAATCAATTGGAATTATTGGAGATTTTAGAATTGTTGAAGAAAGCCAGTTTTATTGTTTCCAATGATACTGGCGCTGTTCACATGGCCGCGGCCGTTAATTTGTTGGTTCTCGGTCTTTATTGCATAAGAAACATTCTTGGAAGATGGCTTCCTTACGGCGAAAATCATGAAATAATTTATCATAAATTCCTCAATTGTGATTACCGAAAGGAAGAATGCATCAAAAAAAGCATTGAAGCGATTACGGTGGGTGAAGTTAAGACCGCTTGCGATCGGGTTATTTCTAGATTATAAATAGTATTGTGGTTAATCTTGGAGAACTTAAAGTTTGCCGCGTTTGCGAAAATCCTAACATTAAAGAATTTTTTAATCTTGGGAACCAACCACCGGCAAATTCCCTGCTTAAAAGTCTGGACGAAAAAGAAAAATTATATCCTCTAGCCCTAAGTTTTTGTTTTAACTGCAATTTAGTGCAACTGAATTATACTATTGATCCCAAAGAACTGTTTTCAGATTACGTTTGGATAACCGGTTCTTCCCAAACCGCTTATGAATATGCAAAACAATTTTATGAAAGGGTTATTGAAAAAGCGGGTATTCCGGAAAACGGTTACGTTTTGGAAATCGCCTCAAACGACGGCGTTTTTTTAAAGCCATTTATAGAAAATAGTTATAAAGTTTTAGGAATTGATCCGGCTAAAAATATTGCGGAAATGGCGGAAAAGAACGGCATTCCGACCAAAGCTATTTTTTGGGGCAAAGAAACCGCGGAAGAATTATTAAAAGAAAAAGGGCCAGCCGACTTCATTTTTGCGAGAAATGTTTTGCCTCATGTCGCGAACACAAGGGATTTTGTGGAAGGATTGGCGCTGAATTTAAAAGACAAAAGCACTTTGGTTATTGAAGCTCATTACGCGCAAATAATTTTGGACGAATTGCATTATGATTCGATTTACCACGAGCACTTATGTTACTTTACTTTCAAATCACTTGAAAAATTATTAAATGATTTTGGCCTCTTTGTTTTTGATATAGATAAAAGTCCGATTAGTGGCGGCTCTATGGTGGTTTATGCGAAAAAACAAAAGGTTGACGAACGCTCGATTGTGGAAGAATATCGGCAAAAAGAGAAAAGAGAGAAAACCAATGAATTTTCTAATTGGGAAAATTTTTCGAAAAGATCTCTTGAACATAAAGAAAAAATGCTCGCCACAATGAAAGATGTGGTTTCAAAAAACGAGCGTGTTATCGGTTGGGGAGCATCGGCACGGAGTTCAACGCTCTTAAACTTTTGTGGCATTGATTCCAAAATGATACCGATAATTGCCGATTCCAGCCCTTTAAAGCACAAACATTTCACGGCCGGCTCGCATATTTTAATTGACTCACATGAAATTGTTATGCAGACAAAACCGACGGCAGTTATAATTTTGGCTTGGAATTTTGCTCACGAAATTATGGAAAGTTTAAAGAATCGGTTTAATTTCAAAGGAATTTGTGTTATCCCTCTTCCCAAAGAACCGCGCGTGGAAGAAATTGTTTAAAATGTTTAAAAAATGATATTCAAAGAATCAAAACTTAAAGGCGCTTTTGAAATAGAGCTTGAGCCGCATAAGGACGAACGGGGATTTTTTGCGCGAGTTTATGATGAGAAAATTTTTCTAAGCCAAGAACTTCCCGTAAATTGGGTTCAAGAAAATATATCAATGAGTTTCAAGAAAAATACGCTCCGTGGTCTTCATTTCCAATATCCGCCAAATAACGAAGCAAAATTGGTCTCGGTTTTGAGAGGCGAGGCATTTTTCGTTTTTGTGGACCTAAGGAAAAATTCGGAAACACTTGGAAAATGGGACAGCTTTAATTTAGGAGAAGAAAACAAAAAAATGATTTTCGTGCCGCGCGGTTTCGCTTTAGGAATGTTTTCTTTAACTGAAAATTGTTTATTGCATTATAAAATGGATAATTTTTACGCTTCAGAAAGCGCGGAAACAATAAAATGGAATGATCTGGACCTAAATATTAAGTGGCCAGTTCAAGATCTTTCTGTTATTTCCGAAAAAGATAAAAATGGAAAAAGTTTTAAAGAATTTTTATATAAAACTCATGGTATTGAACTTTAGTTTATTTCTCTTGTTTTTAAAGCATTTTTGCAATAAAGTGATTGTATGATAATTGTAAGAGCGCCTCTCCGCATCAGTTTTGTCGGCGGCGGCACCGATTTACCTGATTTTTACAGGGTTTCACCGGGCCGGGTTATTTCAACCGCCATCGACCGCTACGTTTTTGTGGCAATTAATCCCACGCCTTTTTTAAACGAAAAGATTACCGTCCGCTATTCAATTTGTGAAGTGGTAGATCATCCCAACGAACTTAAAAATGATCGTGTACGTGCGGCGCTTCTTGATTTAGGAATTTTAAATAATATTGATATCACAACTTTTTCCCACGTTTCAGCTAAAACCGGCTTAGGTGGTTCTTCAAGTTTTTCAGTTGCCTTAATTAAGGCCCTGCATTCTTACCTCGGCCGAAAAATTGATGAAAGAGAAACGGCTGAAGCCGCAAGCCGTTTGGAAATAGAACTTTTAGGCGAACCAATCGGCAAGCAAGACCAATACGCGTCAGCTATAGGCGGTTTAAATATAATCCAATTCAATCCGGACGAAACGGTTGATGTTGATCCGGTTTTTTTAGATTACAAGCATCGCTTGGATTTTCAAAACCAGCTTTTACTTTTCTTTACTGGAATTTCTAGAGATGCCTCGTCCGTTTTAACCGAACAACGAAAAAATATTACTAATCGTTTGGAAACTTTAAAAATTATGGCCGAAGAACCCCTTGAATTTAAAGAACGTTTATTAAAAAAAGATTTTAAAGGTTTAGGCGAAATACTTCACAAGGGTTGGCTCAAAAAGAAAACCTTGGCTTCTAATGTTTCAAATTCCACAATTGATGAATTTTACGACGGCGGTATGAACGAAGGTGCGTGGGGCGGAAAAATTTTAGGCGCTGGCGGCGGCGGTTGTGTTTTATTTTTAGCGCCGAGTGAAAAAAGAGAAGCAATCCGCAAAAAAATGAAAGAAGTGGCTCTTAAAAATAATTTAACCGAATTCAGAGAAATCCCAGTTAAATTCGTTCAATCAGGAGTAGAAGTTTTAATGAATCATCACGCAAATGGAAGAATATATTAAAAGCTTTTCTAAAAAAGCAGGCGAACTTCTTGAGAATTTGCCGGTTAAAGAAATTTCAAAAGCCCTGCACATTTTGCAAGCGGTTTACGAACGGGACGGCCGGATTTTTGCTTTTGGGAACGGTGGTTCTTTCGCGCTCGCTGCCCACTGGGTAAGTGATTTCAATAAAACCGTTTTCAGTCATCATCTTGAAACGGATGTAAGAAGATTCCAGGCGGTTCGCGTTCCATCTTCGGAATCCGAACTCACGGCTTGGGCAAACGATGTTGGTTTTGACATGGTTTTCGCTGGCCCCTTAAAAAATTATTTGCGTGATTCGGATATTGTTATTGCTATCTCAAGTTCGGGTAATTCACCAAATGTTGTAAAAGCGGTGGAACTCGCAAAGACACACAAAATTCCGGTAATCGGTCTTTCCGGTTTTGATGGCGGAAAATTACGCGAATTAGCCAATGCCAAAATTCACATTCAAAGTGAAAGAGGGGATTACGAACTTGTGGAAAGCATCCATGGCACGATTCTTCACTTAATGACTAAGTACTTTAAAGATTATTTTGACCATTTAGCAGAACAAAAATGAGAGTTCTTGTTACCGGCAATAATGGTTATATAGGTTCAATGCTTACAGGTATTCTTTTAGAGTGCGATTATGATGTCGTCGGTCTTGATACAAATTATTACGCCGGTTCAGAACTTTATCCTCGCGGCTACGAAATTAAGCAAATTAATAAAGATATTCGCGACATAAAAAAAGAAGACCTGAAAGATATTGATGCCGTTATCCATCTGGCCGCTCTCTCAAATGATCCATTAGGCGAACTTGCGCCCGGCATTACCGAAGAAATAAATCGCGATGCGACAATTGCGCTCGCGAAACTCGCGAAAGCCGCTGGCGTAAAACGCTTTATCTATTCTTCTTCGCAGAGTATGTATGGCGTCTCGGACACTAGTCATGAATTAAAAGAAGAAGAAGCCGGACCATACGGCACAACTGCCTACGCAAAGACCAAATGGGATGCCGAAGAAAATTTAAAAAAATTAAATGATGAAAATTTCTCTGTCGTTTGTTTCCGGCCCTCCACCGTTTTTGGCGCAAGTCCCAGTTTGCGCTGTGACATTGTCTACAACAATTTAGTCGCTTGCGCCTTTACGACTGGAAAAATTGAAATCAAAACCGATGGCACGCCGTGGCGGCCGGTTGTGCATATAAAAGATGTTTCCGAAGCTTTTATCGCTGGTCTGGAAGCGCCTTTAAAATTAGTCGCTGGTGAGTCATTTAATGTCGGCATCCCAAACGGCAATTTTACCGTTCGTGATTTAGCGGAGGCGGCACAACGTGCTGTGCCGGGAAGCACGCTCACTTTTACGGGTGAATTTAATAATGATCAAAGAACTTATCGCGTGAGTTTTGAAAAAATTCTCACAACCCTAAAAGATTATTACAAACCCGAATGGGATTTAGATCGTGGCGGTAAAGAATTGGTTGAATTTTTTAAAAAAAATAATTTTACGGAAAAGGACTTTAGAGGAAAACGTACTAATCGGCTTAAGCAGATAAATTATCTTTTAGAAAATAAAAAGTTGGACGAAGGTTTGCGTTGGAGAAAGTAATCAAAAAATTTTTAGGTGAATTTTGATAAAAAATTAGCCGAGGGGCAAGGATTTGCCCCTCGGCTTTGTTTCGAATGGGGGGGGGGTTCACGGAATACTTATCCCCAATCTATCAAAATACTCTTTATGCAATTCCGAAAGATTTTCTTTCGCCAATCGGTAAAACTGTTCCGCTAAATCTTTTTCTCCTCTCCTTTCGTATATTTTGCCGATGCAGTAGTGCGCCGATGCGTGAGTGGGCGATACTCTTATTACGTGCTTGAAATCCGACAGCGCTATCTCAATTCTCTCTGGATTGCGTAAGTTCGGATTCCCGAAAAAATTCTGGTCTAGGTTCGCGAAGTAGCTCTCTCGTGTGACAAAAGCATTGCTCATGTATCTAGGGTTCAGAATGTAACTCCGGTAATGAAACTTTTCAAAATCATCCTCGATACTCTTCGGTAGCATCCCATTCGCTTTCGCCTCGTAGTAGAGATCGCTTCCTGGAAAAGGAGTAACGCAAGCGTAGAAATTCCAATCGCACGCGAGCGCTTTTCCGAAACGCACCGTTTCAAAGAATTGTTCCTCTGTTTCCTCTGGGAACCCCAGCATGAAAAAACCCGCGATGTAGGCATTTTTATGCTTCCGGATCATGTTAACAACACGAAAAACCTCATCAATATTCACTGGCTTCCGGATCGTTGTTAGGGTTTGCGGACTCCCCGATTCAATTCCAAGATTAAACATACGACATCCGCTTTCCATTGCCAGCGCAATCATTTCTTCGTCTAGGTAGCGCACGTTCATGCCGGCGACGGGTATCCAGTAAATATCCAATTTCCTCTCAATCATTCCCCGCAATAATCTGCGAGAGAACCGTCTGTTGAGAAGAATGGTGTCGTCATTAAATGAAAACCATTCAATCCCGTGCTCCCTCTTCAAAAATTCAATTTCGTCAAGAACGCTCTCGGGATTTCTGATCCTTAACCGCCTACTCCATAATTGCCTACTCATGCAGAAAGAGCAATTAAATGGACAGCCACGCGTTCCCGTTATGGTGGTCAATTTCAATTCTTTTCCTTCGTGTTCCTCGAATTTCTGAATGATGTGTCGTCCATACCGGTAGTAATCCTCTAACGCAAGATCTGTTCGGTCAGGCATTGGCAGTTCATCAAGTGATTCCAAAAGGTCGAAATCTCTCTTTACGACTGGTTGACCCGTTGAGTCGCGGTAGGCAATGGCGGTTAACGCATTGAAAGTTCCTCTCCCATTGATTGCTTCCAGTAATTTCAAGAACGGCTTTTCGCCTTCACCCAAAATCGCAAAGTCAAGATTTCTATCTAGAAGTGCCACTTCCGGAGAAATGGTGGGGTACGCCCCGCCCATAACTGTGACAACGTTGTTCATTTTCCGTTTCACCTGTTCCACAACACGATGCGCGGTGCGGTACATAAAATGGAAGGGGCACCCTATTCCGACCACATCGGGGCCAAAATCGTTGATAGCGGCAACCAGTTCGTTTTCCACCTCCGCGAGGCGCGAGTAGTGCCCAAGCGTGAACCCTTTAATCGCCATAAGGTTGGCGTCAAAGATTTTCACCTCATATCCGTGTTTTTTTAGAAATGCAGAAAGATAAGCTAAACCGAGGGGCGGCTCAGCTAGTTGCCCCTTGCACCTTACTGATTCCATATCATAACCTTCGGTGGTAACGTGGAACGGATTTACCAGAACAATTCGCCTAATTCCTTTCTTGCCCGACATTATGAATTCCTCCCTTCTGTTTTTGAGTTGACTAGTGGAACCCACTTCTCTTACTTTCTCTTGCACAATCTTCTTCTCAAATTGACAAATAACTGACTTCAATATTAAGGCAAAATGGGATAAAGTCAATGAGAGAAGATTAAAAATTTGACTTTTGACAAAAGATCGGAAATGATGATTAATCAAGTATTTTTTAACGGACATGTCAAAGAAAATTAAACAAGCTGTCATTTTAGCGGGTGGACTCGGGAAAAGGCTTCGGCCCCTTACTAATGATCGTCCCAAGCCGATGGTTTTAATTAATAACCGCCCTTTTCTTGAATATCTGATAGGGCTTTTAAGGAAAAATGGCATTGAAGAAATTATTCTATGTCTTGGCTATATGCCTGAAAAAATCACCGAATATTTCGGCGATGGCTCAAGATATGGAGTTAATATCAAATATTCAATAGGCCATGTTTCCGATGAAACCGGCAAGAGATTGCGTGACGCTTCCGCTCTTTTAGCGGAGAGATTTTTATTTATGTTCGGTGATAATTATTGGCCTTTGGATATTGATGCAATGAGTGAGTTTTATGGAAAAATGAATGCCCTGGTCAGCATCACTATTTATCGGAATAAAGACGGATTAGGTGAGTATGGTTATGAAAATACCATTTGGGTTCAAAATGATAATTATGTTGGTTTATATGATCGAACGAGAAGCGACTCAAGATTGAACGGCATTGATATTGGTTTTTATATTCTCTCTAAAGATATCCTAAAAATTTTACCAGAACATAATTTTCATTTCGAGATCGAAATTTTACCTAAATTAATTAAGAAACGAGAACTCGTCGGCTATTACACCAATCAGCAATATTACTCGCTCACAAATCTAGGATCAATTAAAAGAATTGAAGAATTTTTAAAACCGAAGAAAGTTATTTTTATTGATCGTGACGGCGTTATTAATAAAAAGATGCCGGAACATGATTATGTGAAACGTTGGGAAGAATTTGAATTTTTGCCGGGCGTGATTGATGCTCTAAAAATTTTAACAAATAATAACTACCAAATTTACGTTATTACTAATCAACGAGGAGTAGCGAGAGGATTTATGAATGAAGAAACTCTAAAAAATATTCATGATCGCATGGATAAAGAATTGGCAGAAAAAGGCGTCCAGTTAAAAGGAATTTATTATTGTCCACATGACGAAAATGAATGTGAATGCCGCAAACCTAAAGAGGGTTTATTTTTTAGAACGGCTGGTGAACATTGTTTAGATTTAACGAAATCAATTTTTATTGGTGATTCGCAATCCGATTTAATAGCTGGAGAGAAAGCGGGTTGTAAAACTTTTCTCATTGATTCTAAGACCAATCTTTTGGATATTGTTATTTCTTTAATAAAAAAATGAAAATATTTATCACCGGCGGCACGGGTTTTTTGGGAGAACCCCTTGTGAGAAAACTTTTTTCTGAAGGTCATCGTATACTCATTCTAAAAAGAGATGGCGAGAAAATCCCCAAAGAATTTTTTGCGTCAAAGTCACGGATTAGTTTTGTAACCGGCAATCTGGAAAATATTAATAAACTTTTGCTGAAAATAAAAAATTTCAAACCCGAAGTTGGTATTCACCTAGCTTGGGAAGGAATCCCAAATGCCGATTTAAAACTTAATTTAAAGAATTTAAACGGCGGATTGAATTGTCTTGAAACATTCGCGAAAGCGGGCGTGAAGAGGGCTTTTATTGCCGGCAGTTGCCATGAATATGGAGAACCAGGCGAAAAAGTAAGCGAAATTAGCCCCTTAAATCCTTTTAACACGCTCTACGCCGCCAAAATCGCTCTCTATTTTTTAGGTTCAAAAATCGCGGAAACGTATAATGTAAAATTGATTTGGGGGAGAATTGGTTTTGTCTACGGTCCGGGACAGAGAAAAGCATCGCTCATTCCGTATCTTTTAAATTCAATTGAAAAAAATGAAACGCCCGTTCTTAGAAATCCCAATGGAGGCAACGATTTTATCTATGTTGATGATGTAGCAAACGCGATTTCCACACTAATAAAGAAAAAGAATTTAGGAACAAATGAAGTTTATAATATCGGTTCTGGTAAAATAATGAGCGTTATGGAAATCGTCAAAATCATCTATAACCATTTCAAATTACCCTTGCCCAAAAATCTGAAATCCGTGAAAAAACCGGAAGGATTTTTTATGGACATCACAAAAATTAAGCGCGAAACCGGCTGGCAGCCGAAAACAACCATCCAAAAGGGGATTAAAAAAACAATTCAAAATCCATGAAAAAAATCTTAGTCACCGGCTCTTTGGGTTATATAGGAAGCGTTTTAACGCCGTATCTTGAAGAACGCGGGTTCAAGTGTGTCGGCTATGATACGGGGTTTTTTAAAGATTCATTGCTTTACGCGCCGAAAGAAACCGAAACAATTTTAAAAGACGCCCGCGATATTGATGAAAGTGATTTGAAAGGAATTAACACGGTTGTGCACCTTGCCGGAATTTCCAACGACCCGCTTAAGAAACTGGACGCGAAACGGGTCTACGATCCCACAAGAGAATATAGTTTTAATATTGCAAAGCTCTGCAAAAAACTAGGTATTAAATTCATTTTTGCCTCAAGTTGTTCCGTTTACGGCATTGGCGGCGATGAATTTTTAACCGAAGAATCCGAAGTTCATCCTCAAACCGGCTACTCCTTGAATAAATTGCAAATTGAGGAAGATCTGCGTTCCATAGGCGATAAAGATTTTTCCCCGATTGCTTTGCGTTTTGCGACCGCTTTCGGCCTCTCGCCGCGGATTCGATTTGATGTGGTCGTCAATATGTTCGCCGGAATGGCTTTCACAAACAAGGAAATTATTTTAAATTCCGATGGCGCGCCTTGGCGACCCAATCTTCATATTTTGGATTTTTGCGAAGCGGTAAGGCGGGCGATTGAATTGGATTATAAAAACGGCGAGCTTTTGGTAATGAATGTGGGCGATGAAAGCAATAATTTGCAAGTGATTCAGATTGCTAAAACCGTGGCCGCGGCCGTGCCGGGCTGCGAGGTCAAATTTTTGGCAGAAAACCCCGATTTAGACAAAGAAGGCCTTATTGCCGACCGTAAAGTTAAAAGCGGAGTGGACACAAGAACTTACAAAGTTTCTTTCGCAAAAATTAAAAGAATACTCCCCGGTTTTAAATGCGAATGGTCTGTAGAACGAGGCGTAAAAGATATGGTCGTTTTGTTCCAAAAAATCGATCTTATGAAAGAAGTATTTAAAAATAAGGGTTTTTATCGCCTCCAAGCACTTGAATATCTTCACGAGAACGGTTTTTTATCGGACGATCTGCGTTGGTTAAGAAGATAGCCGTAACGTTTTTACCCTGAGCTCAGCCGAAGGGCCTCTTTTTTCAAAAAATTTATGTATTCCGGAACTTGGGAAGTATTTTCTTTCGGCGCCCATTCCGCCATTTCTTTATACCGTGCTGGATCATAAACGCCCCTCACTTCTTCGTAACAAAGAGCATATTCCGAAAGAACAATGGGTGTATGCCACTCACTTGGGTTTACCGCGTAAACCTCGCTCATTTCATCCAAAATAACCGATCTTGTCACATTGCCCGCGTCATCAAAAAAAACTATGGCTAATTTTCCACCGAGAATTTTATATCTTTCAATTTTTTCTTTTCCTTCTTCGAACGGATGATTGTGCGGTTGAAGATAAGTGTCGGACATCATAAAATTTACCGTGTGATTCAATTCCGCCCCTCGCTCATGAAGAATTTTTAAAGCGCGCCGCCTCTCCGAATTTTTGGCTTCGGTGAGATATTTTTGAATTTCTTCTTGTGATAATTGAGGAATTTCCATTTCTTTGAAATTAAGGGTAACATATAAATACTATTCAGGACAGCGTTATAATTGTTAAATTATTAAAAATTGATAAATGATTAAATTAAAATGAAAAATATTGTTTCTTTGATAAAAAGACCAATAAGAAAACTTATATTGAATGTTGTTGAAAATGAGAGAGGCGGGTTATTTTTTTATGGCAATGAACCAAGAAGCGTTGAGGCGTTTAAATTAATAAAACAAATTAAAGGCGAAACCGAAATGCTTTTAAGCGATTTGGAGGCACATCAAATATACATAACTGTTAAAAAAACAGGAAAAATTGAGGGAGATATTGCCGAGGTTGGTGTTTATAAAGGGGGGTCAGCGAAACTCATCTGTGAGGCCATTAAAGGCGCAAAAGATGTGCACTTATTTGACACTTTTGAGGGATTGCCCAAGTTGAGTTCAAAGGACAATCTTTTCGATTTTTACGAGAAAAAGTTTGCGGCTCCATATGACGAGGTTAGAAATTATTTAAGTAGATATAAAAACGTCTATTTTTATAAAGGAACATTTCCAACGAGCGCGATTCCCGTAAACGATAAGAGGTTCTCATTTATTCATTTGGATGTTGATCTTTATGAATCAACAATGGACTGCTTGAAATTTTTCTATCCAAGATTAAATAAGGGTGGGGTAATAATCTCTCATGATTATATCGGCACAAACGGTGTTGGTAGGGCATTTGACGAATTTTTTGCGGATAAACCTGAAGTAATTTTCGAGCCGTTAATTGACAGTAGTCAGGCCTTTGTCGTTAAATTAAATTAAAGTATTTATGACAGAAGAAAACCGGCAAATTAGGTTGAACATTTTGAAAATGATAAGCGAAGCGGGCGCGGCTCACGTGGCGAGTGCTTTTTCGGCGGTGGAGATAATAAACGCGGTTTTTAAAAGCGTGGATTTGGAAAAAATTAAAAATAAAGACAATGGCCGCGATCGGATCATCCTAAGCAAAGGACACAGCGCGGCGGCGCTCTACGCCGTAATGCAGGCGCGCGGGCTTTTGACTCTGGAGGAACTCGCCACCTACGCCAAAAACGATTCTTTGCTTCAGGGCCACGTGAGCCATCACGTGCCTTATGTTGAACACTCTACCGGTTCTTTGGGGCACGGCGCTCCTGTGGCGCTCGGTGCGGCAATTGGTTTGCGTTCTCGCAAGTTCAACGGTCGCACTTTTGTTATTACCGGAGACGCCGAATTACAAGAGGGCTCCAACTGGGAAGCGTTTATGCTTGCCGGTCACTTAAAACTTAATAACTATTGCGTTCTTGTGGACAATAACGGCATTAGTCAGATGGGAGAATTTGCGAATTGGTGTGATATCCAGCCGATTGCCGAGAAATTCAGAAGTTTCAAATTTGATATTGTGGAAGTGAATGATGGGAATAATGAGAAAGAAATTTTGTCGGCAATCCACCAGTTAGGTCAGAAAAAAAAACCGCTCGCGATTATTTGCCACACCACAAAAGGCAAGGGGGTTTCTTTCATGGAAAGCAATACTGTATGGCATTATCGTTCGCCACAAGGCGCGGATTATGAAAAAGCGGTCGCGGAATTGAGTGCAATCCAAACATAATGAGAGCGGTATTGTTTGAATATATCAAGAAAGCGATTTCGGAGAATCCCAATGTTTTTTTTCTAACGGGAGACGTGGGTTTTAATTTGGTTGAATCAATGTTTGAACAATTTCCCGATAGGGCGATGAATATCGGCGTGGCCGAACAAAATCTTGTTGGAGTTACCGCTGGATTGTGTAACCTCGGATTTAAGCCAGTTTGCTACTCATATACTAACTTTTTGGCAGAACGTTCTTTTGAACAAATTCGGGACGATATTTGTTTGCACAATTATGCGCCAGTATTTTTGGGGACGACGACAGGTTTTGACAATGGTATACTGGGCCCGACTCATCTTGCGCTTGACGATATGGCCGGTTTAAAAGCATTGCCGAATATCAGAATTTATTCTCCGAGCTCTGTTGAATCCATGGCGCTCGTTATTAAAGAAGCGCTCGCTTTAAAAAATGAGGCCGCCTTTATTCGATTTACTAAAAGCGAGTTTTTAGAAAATAAAGAAATTAAAGAAATAAACCGATTTATGATTCAAAACGAAAACGCCGACGTTCTTTTTATCTCTCATGGCAAGATGGCGCAAAATTGTTATAAAGTAGCAGCATTTAATAAAAGTCTTGACCTTTTTGCGATGGATCGCATTAAGCCGATTGATGAGGAGAATACAACAAAACTGTTGCGGAAATATAAAAAAATCGTCATTGTTGAAGACAATTTTAAGTCGGCGGGACTTTTTAATTCAATTGCTCAATTCGCAGTGGAAAAAAATTTGCGCGACGCCAAAATAATTTCCTTGAGTCCTCGGGAAATTTATGATGAACATATCGGCTCCGCGGAATATTTTGAAGAAAAAAATGGGATAAGCCCGGGGAAAATAGCCGAATTTATTCAAAAATTAATTTAAGTTTTTTATGAGTCCTATTAAAGCATTTGAAAAAGAAGTTACAAAGAATATTAAATCGCTGGGTATGGATAAAAAACTTAAGGCGAAAGCGTTAAAATTTGCGGTTGAAGCCGCATTGAAGCGTTATTTGTACAATTTCAGCTGGTTGGGCCGACCCATTCTGCAATATCCGCAGGATATCTGTGCGATGCAGGAATTGATTTGGAGAGTGAAGCCTAATTTGGTGATCGAAACAGGCATTGCGCATGGCGGATCGCTTATTCTTTCAGCTTCGATCCTGGAGCTTATAGGGGGTAAAGGCATGGTGGTTGGAATTGATATAGATATTAGAAAGCACAATCGACGGGAGATAGAAAAGCACCGGATGTTCAAAAGGATAAAAATGATAGAAGGTTCTTCGATTGACCCCGCAATTATAAGAAAGGTAAAAACATTCGCGAAAGAACGAAGAAAGATTTTAGTTTTTCTGGATTCCAATCACACCCACGCGCATGTCTTACGAGAGCTTGAGCTTTACAGCGTTTTGGTAAGCCGGGGGAGTTATCTCGTGGTTTTTGATACGCTAATAGAATTTGTGCCGAAAGGAAGCAGTGGAAATCGTCCGTGGGACAAAGGAAACAATTCAATGACCGCCGTAAGGGCATTTTTAAAAAATCACAAAAATTTTGTCGCTGATAAAGAAATTGAAAATAAACTTCTTATAACATCTGCCCCCCATGGTTTTTTAAAAAGAATCAGATAAGAAATGGATAATACAAATCCACTAGTGAGTATTTGTATCCCCACTTTCAATCGCGCCCAAATGGTTTTGCGGGCGATTGAAAGCTGCATTAATCAAACATACAAAAACATTGAAATCGTCGTGAGCGATAGCGCAAGCGCCGATAATACAAGGGAAGTTGTTTTAAATTACGCAAATCGCGATTCGAGAATTAAATATTTTAGGAACGAAACAAACATCGGCAGTGGCCGGAATTTTTTAGAATGCGCCAAAAGCGCGACGGGCTATTTTATCCAGGCGTTGGGCGACGATGATTGGCTTTCAAGAAATTACGTTGAAGAAGGCGTAAAAAATTTTATTGTGAATCCACAAACCGCCGCCGTGCTCACGAATATAATTACGCTTGAATCCTTGGAAGGCGGCGTTCAATTTTGCTTTTTGGACGAAATACTCCTTGATTCCGGCAAATATTCAGTCGATTGGTTCTTCCGCAATATTTATCTTGGGAAACCGGGCGGCGCAGGATTCATTTCTTTGTTGCGCAGGAGTGATTTTATTGAAGCAATGGAGATTATTTTGAATGATCCGGTGAATTTATTTCCGAGGGATAACAGGAGCGAGCCGTTTGATATGCCTATTTTTTTGGAAGTATTGGCTAAATATGATTATTACATTTTCACAAAAGAATCTGCATATATAAAAATCATTCACGGAAAGGATCAAGTAGGATTACAAGGCGAAGCCTTCAAGAGTCAAGCTGGATTAATCCGTTATGAAACAGCAGTGTGCAAATCTTACGAATCCTTTTATTTAAGACACGGCTTCAAAAAACATTTTCGGCAATTGCGCTTTTTTAAGGGATTGTCAATTCTTGCAAACGGTCTCTTATTCTTTTTTAAGAAGTGTTTTATAAAAAAAGAAAAAGGGGAATATTTCTCCGCAGTAAAAAATTATTTTAAAGATTATTCAAAAAGAGAAAAATTGCTTATTATTGTAAGCATTACCCCTTACGCATTTTTTAAGATCGCAAATCGTTTTCTTAACTTTTTCGCGCGAAAACCAGTTTTTGTGCCGAGCCCCAATTATTTTTTAACAGATGCTTTTGTTTTCAAAACCGGATTAATTTCGAAAAAAGTATGACATTTCGGCAAAAATTGGACGCTAAAAAACTATTAATTATTTTATTTCTCCGTCAGTTTATTTGAAGTTGACGTTAAAGAGCGTGCAGTTGATTTTTCTATGATAAAAGTATTATATCTTTAATAAGCACTATGTCGGTTGCAAAATTAAGATACTACGCATTAAAACCAATTCCTACCCAATTAAGAGATAGATTGGTTAGGACATTACCGAATATTATAATTTGGGCGGAGCGGGTATTTCTAGGCGTTGATCCTGTTTGGGAACATAATAAGGAATTTATTAAACTGTATAATCAAGTTTCAAATAGGAGTCTCATGGATAAAAGAAGAGCGTGGACTCTATATGATCTCGCAAAAAAATGTGCATTTCTTGAAGGAAGTTTCGCGGAATTGGGAGTGTATAAAGGAGCGGGGTCGCGGATAATATATGAAGCTTCAAAAAAAACAAAGAACGTTTTTGCGTTTGATACATTTGAAGGATTACCCGAGACGGATTCTGAAAAAGATCCATTTTGGAAAAAGGGTGATTTAAGGAAAGTAAATTACGGAGAAATTAAAAAATTTCTTCGCGAAGATTCTTTTAAATTAATTAAAGGATATTTCCCAGAAACAGCACGTTTTGTTCCTGACGAAACAAAATACTCGTTCGTCCATATTGATACCGATATCTATAAATCAACAAAAGATGGTTGTGAGTATTTTTATCCAAAAATGGTACAGGGCGGAATTATGCTTTTTGATGATTATTTATATTTATCTTGCCCAGGTGTTAGAGAAGTCGTGGATACGTTCTTTGAAGACAAAAAGGAGAAACCTATTTCTTTTACCACTGGACAATGTTTTGTTTATAAACAATAAAACGAGTTTAGGTTTTGTTTTTCGGGGAATATGGAATAATAAACAATGGCCTCTATTTCTTTACTAAATGACGGCAATGAACTCCTTGTTTAAAATAAATATAAAAAAAGGCCTTGTTATTTTTGTTTGTCTTTTTATCGCAGCTCTTTTTATTGTATTTGCTTTTTATTCATATCCCGTACCGGCCGGAGATTCAATGTATTATTTAGCGCCCGCTGTGCAATTTGCGGCAAAAGGTCTGCTTATCAGCCCATTATATCCTTCTGATTGGATGATGAATAACATTGTCGATCTCTCAGGAATGAAACGTTTTCTTTACTACCCACCCCTTTTTCCTCTTCTTCTTAGTTATCTGATGCCGGAAGCGACGCCGCAAGGAAATTTTATAGCCGTTGAGATTTTAAATATTGCCGTCATGTTTTCAAGTGCTCTTCTGTTTTATAAAATAGCAACTAAAAAAAACGATTTATCCTGGCCAAAAGTTTTTTTAATTATTCTTTTTTTAATAACGCTTGCCTCAACTGTAGCTGAAACTGGTCGACCTGAATTATTAGCGCGATTATGGGTAGCGCTTGGGGCTCTTGTTTATTTTTACGTTCCCAAGAAATATGATTGGTTTTGCTGGGGAATTCTTTTGGGTTTGATGTTTGCAACGCATCCAGCCGGCGGCATTTTTTCCATTTTTGTTTTGGGGATGTTATTGGGAATTTCTCTCAAACCGAGAGAAATTATTTTAAAAGGAAGCGCCATCTTTTTTCTTGGTATTTTAATCTTTTTAAGCGTTATTGCGCTCGGTCCATTTAGTATTGGCGAAACCTTTGGGGGAATATTTAGGCATACAATCGCAGTAAACCACATTGTTTCTCAATCAACACAAAAGTTTTTTACATTTTCTAATATGCTTAATTATTTCATTATTTCTCCGACTGCGCCATTTTACGGTCTTGTTATGCTTTTAACCATCGTCGCCGGCATTTATTTTTACCGAAAATATTGGAGACATCTCATTTCTCCTCGGTTCGTTTTTTTATGTACGGCACTGCTTATCTTTTTTCTTGGACAAGCAATTCTATTAGGACACGCTTTTTATCCTTCTCTTTTTGCTCCACTCTCTTTTTCTATTCTTATTTATTTTTTCTTAGAAAAAGGAATTTTTAAGAAAATTGCTGTAGTAGTTGTATTTGGGCTTATTACAACCGGCATTCTACGTACTGTAGCCTTATTCCCATTCTTTTTAAAACAAAGAGCGAGTCTTACCGAAGCTCGCGTTCGTTTTGCGGAACTCACAAAGCCGTTCTCGGAAAGCAACGCAAAGATTGCCGTAACGGGTGGTTTTTGGTCGCTCACCGAGAACTATAAAAATGTATATCCTTACAATACTTGGCCGGAAAAGCCGAAAGAAAATACGGCGCTTCTTTTCTTTCAACAACGTTATAGCGGCATGCTAACTCCTCCGGAAATTACCGGTTGCAACTTGATTAGTGATAAATTTTCCCGAGAAATACCAAAGATATTTGGCGTGAAACTCGCGAACACAATGCCCGGTTACGGTTACGCCGTCTACAATTGTCTGAAGAAACCATGATTAACCGCCAAAAGGGCAGTTTAATAAGTTTTTTTCTTATTGTCACTTTAATCGCCATCTCTCTTTTCTTTTTGGATATTCTTATCGGTCCTAAATACGGCGGTGACATTGAGTGGTATATTGCGGCGGCTCAAGGCCATTGGAATGAATTAATACAGCCCTATTCCACTCGGATTCTACATCCTGTCATTATTGCTTCCTTAAGTCGTTTTTTACACCTGGATATCTATGAAACGTTTTCCATTGTTGCAATTGAATCTTTATTTTTATTTTTGCTAATTAACGCCATAATCCTTAAGGATAAAATTAAAAAATCGTTGTTTCTAATTCCGATATTCTTTTTGCCGTTTTTTTACAACACACTTCGTTATATTTTTCATCCCGACGCTTTTTATATTTTTTTAACCGCGCTGTTTTTTCTATTTTTGTTTTATAAAAAAGAGGCAGCGAGTTTGATAATTCTTTTTTTGTTGTTTCTAACTCGCGAATCCACGATTATTTTAGGGCTTGTGCTTATAATTTTAAGTTGGCTTCGTTCAAAAAAACTTTTGGCGATAGGGACTCTTTACGTAAGTTTAGTTTCTCTTTTCATTGCCGGTTCTGTGAGTAGGATTGGTCAATCAAATATTCATCATCTCGGCAATTTTGCTTACACAATTTTAAAATTTTCTTACAATTTTATGGCTAATATTTTTGGCGCAAAGTTTTGGGTGGACACGTATCATACTTGTGCGCCAATTTTTAAATTTTCTCTGCCACAGCTTAAAATTTTTGGCAATATCCGTGAAGCCGGTTTCTGCGGTTTTGATTTTTCTTTGCCTATGAATACTTTGATAACTTTGCTCACCATTTTTGGAATAGCGCCGCTTATATTTTTTTATTTTCTTAAAAAGAAAAGAGATAGAATTTTTAAAGAGTTTCCTTTTTGGGCGATTATCGTTTTAATTTACGGCTTAGCTTTTTATTTTATTGGTATTTCGTCCGGCACCGGCGTCTGGAGAATCGTCGGATACGGTTGGCCGGTATTTTTATTAGCCACGCCGATTTTGATTAAATCCTTTTTTAAGATGAGTAGAAATTTTATCATTAAACTTTCTTTAGCTCAGCTTTTTGTTGCTTGGTTGCCTTTTGTTATTGAACGCATTGCCGGCCAATTTACTGGTGTCGCTTCAGTTTCTATCCTGCTTGTCGCGCCGGTTTATTTCTGGGTTTTTTCATTGCTCAAAAATCAGGAAACGGTTAACGTTAGTTTGTCTTCCGATGAAAATCAGTAACGTTTCAACCAAGAAAGTTCTGTTGCTAATATGCCTGGTTTCGGCTGTTGTTTTAATTCTCGCTATAATTTGGCACAACTTGAATTTTTCTTTTTTTGTCGGCTTGCTTTTTAATGACGCCAAGGAATTTACGGAAAAGGGAATTATTACTTCTAATTTTATGCCTATTGGGTACTCGGGTTTTTTAGGATCGTGTTTGAAAATCGGCGGAACCAGCGGAATTCCAACCTGTCAGGCCTTTATTTATATTGGGATTTTATTCGCCGCTTTTTGGTTTTTAAAAGTTAAAAATGTAAAAGGAATTTTATTACTCCTAGGGGTTCTAGCGATTGTTTTTCATCCGGTACTTTTTTTAAATACTTGGCGGATTCACGACGGTAATTTAACCGTTTTGTTGCTCCTTGGTTTTTTAGCGACGGGAATTTCCGCAATGCGTTCGGGAAAAAAGCGAGATCTTATTATTTCGGGTATTTTTGCCGGACTTCTTTTTGTCGTAAGACAAAACACATTGCCCCTCTTGTTAGTCGCCTTACTCTTTATGAGGAACAAAAACCAAACCAAAATTGATTATTTAAGCAAAGCCTCCCTGTTTTTAATAATTGCCGCGATTTTTATGGGTGGCGCTAACTTGATTTTGAAGCAGAAATTTATCTACGTTGGCAATCAAGGCTATTACAATCTCTTTTCGGGCTCAAATGAATATTCCGCTAAATATTTATTAAAAGATTTTAGCGGTGAAAATTCACACGAAGAAGCCCTTAAAGCTAGGGGATTTTCTAATGTTGAAAAATTTGAAGAAAGATTAAATTTCTCTCCCGAAATTTATAAAAAACTCTCTTTGGATTATATAAAAAAGTATCCGGCAGATTATTTAAAATTAACGGCGTTAAAAGCATATACACTTTTCCGGCCGGGTTATCATAAGCCAGAAAATTATGAAGCGACAATCGGCGAAATTCTAAAACAAACTCTAAAAATAATTCTCGCCGCCCCGTTTTTCATCTGGCTGTTTTTAGTTTATAAAACCAGGAAAAAAATTTTTGAAAAAGAGAATCTTTTTGTATTTCTGGCCGTAATTTTTTATATCGCGCCATTTCTTATCGCCAACGCCGACCCGCGTTATCGATTCCCCTTAGACATTATTTTTATTGCCGATTCTTTTTGCCGGGCGAAACAGCTTTTTATTTCTTGATCTCCTCTTTTCTTTTCGGTAAGATGCAAGTACAATAGAAAGAAAATATGAAAATCAAAAGAATCCAACCGGAATGCAATTTAAACACAATTCGCGACGGTCGGGGCGGCATTTTTACGTTTTACCCCGATAAACCCGTCGTTGAGTTTAATTTCCAGTTTGTAAATAAAGGAAAAATTCGAGGTAATCATTTTCACCCGGAGTTTGACGAATACTATCTTTTTACTGACGGCCACGCGGTCGTGGTCACTAAAGGTGAAAATAACAAAGAAGAATTTCTTTATTGCTCAAAAGGCGACGTAATTTTTATTCCGAGCGGCGTTCCTCACGTGACTTACGCAATTACTGATTTTAATTTCGTCACTTTCTTAACTAAAAAATGGGATGATTGCGAAAAGCCGATTGTGCACGAAGATCTAGGAATGGGAACTGGAAGTCACGGCGATCCTAACTATACTGGCCCAAAGTAATTTTTAAGTTTTCTTATGGTCTCGCAAAAAGTAAAATTCGGCGTCCTTGGTTGCTCCGGAGTCGCTTTAAAAGGTATGTTCCCGGCCCTCCGCGATTCAGAATTTGCGGAGCTCGTAATGATAGGGAGCAGAAATCCGGAGAAAGCAAAAGAGATTGCGATACAATTCAACGCAAAAAATTGGGGAACCTACGAAGAAGTTTTAGGGAATAAAGATATAGATGCGATCTATGTTTCTTTGCCTAACGCGCTTCATGAAGAGTGGACAATAAAAGCGCTTGAGAGCGGTAAGCATGTTATTTGTGAAAAGCCTGCAGCCATTTCTTACGCCGCCGGAAAACGTATGGTGGAAACGGCAAAACAGAATAAAGTTCGGCTTCTTGAGGGTTTTATGTTCCGTTATCATCCGCAACACGCCAAAGTAAAAGAATTTATAGAAAACGGCACATTAGGCGATTTATTAAAATTTGAGGGTTGTTTTGTTTACGCTTTGCCGGACAAAGAAAGCGTTTCAATGAGTAAAATTTTAGGTGGTGGTTCAATCCACGCTTGTATGCCATACCTGTTATATGCGAGTAGGATGATTTTTAATGAGGAGCCGGAAAGTGTTTTTTGTAAAATTAAAATTGATTTGGAAAGCGGTGTTGATGTAAAAGCAGACGTAATGCTTTTTTACTCAAATGGGAAATCAGCTTTTGCAAGTTCTATTTTCGGTTCCTATTATCAGTCAACATACAGCATTTTAGGCACTAAAGCATGTATAAGAATGGGTAGGGCCTATGCTGTGCCGCGTGATATGGCCACCAAAATTTTTCTTGATAGAAATGATAACGTTGAAGAGATTGTGATTGAACCAGCTGACCATTTCCGTTTGATGGTTGACGATTTTTGCCAACAGATTGCTAAAGGCAATAGAAGCGAAAAAAATTACGAAAATGATTTACTTGACCAGGCCCGAGTTTTGAGTGCTCTGAAAAAATCAGATGCCGAAAATAGAGTAGTGAGTATTTCGGAAATAAATTAGTCCAACATGGATAGCAAAATTACCAAGAAAGTACTTTTGACGGGTGGTTCTGGCAATCTAGGCGGTGCTATTTTGGCGTCCGGTTTTTTTTCAAATATTTTAGCTCCCAGCCGCGAGGAAATGGATATAACTAACAAAGGGGAAGTAGTGGATTTCTTTGAAAAAAATAATCCTGATGCTGTTATCCACTGCGCCGCTTTAGTGAATATGTTTGAGGTAGAACAGAATCCAACGGAAGCAATTAATGTAAATATTGTCGGAACGAGCAACTTGGTGAGCGAAATTATTCAGATAGAAAAAAACGGGGAAAGCATAAAATTTATTTATATTTCAACTGATGGTGTCTATCCTGGAACAGAGGGAAATTATTCAGAAACCGACAAAACAATTCCTTACAATAAATATGGATGGACAAAACTTGGAGGAGAATGTGCAGTCAGCTTACTTTCGAATTTTTGTGTCATTCGCACGAGTTTTTTTGACCCCCATAATATTAAACATGAATTTTACGCGACGGATAAATATTCGTCCCGGCTACCGATTGATTATTTGCCAAAAGCAATTGCATTTATACTCGAGAGCGATTTTATAGGCACTGTAAATATCGGAGGAAAAAAGCAATCGGATTATGATAAATATAAAACGATAAAACCGGAGATAAGGCCCTGCACCTATGAAGATATTGCGAAAAAATCACCATTAAAGATTTCCCATGATGCTTCAATGAATTCTTCTCTTTGGAGGAAAATTAAAGGAGAGATAAAGAGTTTAAAAATAGATGAATAAAATTTCATTAGATTTGGTTATTCCTGTTTGGAATGAAGGTGAGAATATATTGGATACTTTAGTTGCTTTGAAGCAATACGTCCGAACGCCTTTTCAAGTTTTAATTATTTATGATTTTGATGAAGACAACACATTGCCGTCAGTCCTCGGGGTGGGTGATTTAGGATTTGAGATAAAACTAATTAAAAATCGTGGTAAGGGAGTGCACAAAGCAATAATGACCGGATTTGAGGCAAGCGATGCACCAGCAGTTTTAGTGTTTCCGGCGGACGAAGGGTACAATGCGCTAATCGTAGACGCTATGTACGACAAATTTAGGGAGGGCAAGGCACTCGTTGTAGCGAGTCGGTTTATGAAAGGCGGGGAAATGAATGGCGGCCCTTTTTTAAAATCGATTCTTGTGCGCACCGCCTCGTTTGCCCTCAAATGGTTTATTAGATTACCAGCAAGTGATGCCACTTATGGTATGCGTCTCATCTCAAAAAAGGTTTTGGATACAGTAGAAATTGAATCCACCGAAGGTTGGACCTATGCCATCGAGCTTTTGGTTAAATGTCACCGCCTACGCTGGGGGGTAGCAGAAGTACCAGCTAAGTGGTTGAGACGTGAAAAGGGCGCTAGCAGGTTCAATCTTAAGAAATGGTTGCCTCATTACGCGAAATGGTTTTTTTACAGCTTGGGGACTACTTATTTAAGAAAAGGTCCAAAGACGGTTAAGCTAAAAAACAGAATAAAACTGTGAGCAATAAAATGAAAGATCCCGAACTCGATATAATAATCCCAGTTTACAATGAGGGAGAAAACATTTTGGATTTACTTGAGACATTTGAAGAAAAGGTAAAAACTCCTATTCGCGTTTTCATCTGTTATGATTTTGACGAAGATAATACCTTACTCGCCTTAAAAAAAAGTAAAGTTAATTTTGAAATAGTGCCCGTGAAAAATCAGGGCAAGGGCGTTCATGCCGCGATTATGACCGGCTTTGAAAAGACCGATGCTCCGGCAGTTTTAACTTTCGGTTCAGATGAGGCAAACAACGCCGGAATAATTGACCAAATGCACCTAAAATTCAAAGAGGGAAACGACATAATCGTCGCGAGCCGTTTAATAAAAGGCGGTGAGATGAAAGGCGGTCCCCGTTTTAAATCTTTTGTGGTTACCCTCGCCTCATTCATTCTCCATCGTTTTGCAGGTGTTCCCGCAACTGACGCGACATATGCATGGCGAATGTTTTCCAAAAGGATACTTGATACAGTAGAAATTGAATCGACTGCCGGCTTCACTTACGCGATTGAACTTCTTGTAAAGTGTCATCGTCTCCGCTGGGGAGTGGCGGAAGTGCCGGCAAAGTGGATCATGCGAAAAAAAGGCGAAAGCCGTTTCAATTTCAAGAAATGGTTGCCTCATTACGCGAAATGGTTTTTTTATGCCATAGCAACTACCTACTTGAAAAAAGGGCCGGAAACGGTTAAATTGAAATCTAATTCAAATGCAAAAGGAAACAAGTAAAATTGTTACGAATTGCCAGATTTGTGGTTATTCGCCGCTTGAATCGATTTTGTTTCTAGGATATCTTCCGCCAGCAGAGGATTTTCACCCAATTGGCGAAAGGCCGAAGGAAGAACCGAGTTATCCCGCGGAGGTTCTTTATTGCAAAAATTGCCATCTTGTTCAGTCAGGTCTTATCGTCAATCAAAACATAATTTTCCCAAAATCTTATGCCTACATTTCAAGTAATACTAAAGTCTTGCGGGATAATTTTGCCGAACTTTACCGCGAGTGTGTTTCAATGTTTAAGCTTGAGCTAGACGATTTAATTATTGATATCGGTTCAAATGATGGCAATCTCCTTTCCAATTTTAAAGATCGTCATAGAGTTTTGGGCATTACCCCTGAAAATATTGGTAAAATTGCGATTGAAAGAGGCATTCCCACAATTTTAGATTATTTTACGAAAAATATAGCAGAGAATATTAAGAAAGAACATGGACAGGCCAAAGTTATTACTGCCACGAATGTTTTTGCGCACATTGATAATGTGAATGAAGTTGTGGAATCCGTTCTTGAAATTTTAAAAGATGATGGTCTCTTTATTATAGAATCCCATTATTTATTCTCGCTTATTCAAATGAATCAATTTGATGTGATTTATCATGAGCATCTTCGCCATTATTCTTTGCATAGTTTGAAATATCTTTTGGAAATGCATGGTTTGGAAGTTATTCACGCAAAGGCCATTCCGACTCACGCCGGCTCCATAAGAATTTACGCTTCAAGGAAAAGAAAATATCCGGTGAAGGAAAGTGTTGAGTCGTTTCTTGAGTTGGAAAAGAATACGATTTTGAAAAAGGAGGCGCTTGATGAATTTAGAAAAAAAACAATCTTTGCTAAACTAGATCTTATTACCATTCTTCGCGATATAAAAAAGCGCGGTGAGCGTATTTATGGTATAGGCGCTCCATTTCGAGGAACGACACTCATAAAATATACTGGTATTGATGAAGGAATTGTTGATTGCGTTCTTGAAGTAAAAAATTCTCCCAAAATTAATAATTACGTTCCGGGGACGATTATCCCGATTCTTGAAGAATCAAAACTTTTTGAAGATCAACCGGAGTACGCTTTAATTTTTTCTTGGCAGATTACCGATGAGCTTATCCCAAAACTCAAAGAAAAAGGATTCAGGGGGAAATTTATAGTGCCCTTGCCGACTCCGCGCATTGTTTAAATTAAAAAGCGTTCGGCTTTGACAGGCTTTTCATTTAGGAGTTAGAATGAATCGCCATGGAAAAAAGCAAATATGAACTTTGTATTATCGGAGGGGCAGGACACGTTGGATTGCCTTTGGGTGTCGCTTTTGCAACAAGCGGTGTTAAAACCGCTCTTTTTGATATAAATCGGGATGCTTTAAAGAAAATCAAATCAGGCAAATTTCCCTTTAAGGAACATGGTGGCGATGAAGCATTGCAAAGCGCTTTCAAAACGAACACCTTGTTTCCAAGAGAATCGCCGGAAGCGATAAGCGAGTCAGAGCATGTGGTCATCGTTATCGGCACGCCGATTGACGAATATTTAAGTCCCGATTTTAGGGGGATTATCAATTTGGTTGATAAATATTTTGACTATTTTAGAGACAACCAAATTATCATACTTAGAAGTACGGTTTACCCGGGCACGACCGAAAAAATTCAAAAATATTTCCATTCAAGAGGTAAAAAAGTACGGCTTGCTTTTTGTCCAGAGAGAATTGTGCAAGGTTACGGCATTCAAGAGTCAAAAACATTAAGCCAAATTGTTTCGGCTTTTGACGAGGGAACTCTAAATGAAGTAGTCAGGCTTTTTAAAAAAATGAGCAAAGCGACAATCGTTCCTACAAAACCAATTGAAGCGGAATTAGCGAAGCTTTTCACGAACGCTTGGCGCTATATTAAATTTGCCGTAACAAATCAATTTTTTATAATTGCCAATGATCATAATCTTGATTATCACAGGATTTATGAGGCGATGAAAAAAGATTATCCAAGGAACAGCGATTTGCCCCGACCTGGTTTTACCGCAGGCCCTTGCTTGTTTAAAGATACAATGCAACTAGCCGCTTTTACGAATAATAATTTTTCTTTAGGCCATGCGGCAATGCTTATTAATGAAGGCTTGGTAAACCATATAATGGTTAGTTTGAGGCGCGAATTTACTAATTCTTTACATGAAAAAACCGTTGGTATTTTAGGCATGGCTTTCAAGGCCGAATCAGATGACCATAGAGATTCATTATCTTACAAAATTAGAAAGATGGCCCATCTTGAATGCAAAAAAGTATTATGCACGGATGTACATATTAAAGACTCAAGTTTCGTTTCGGTGGACGATTTGCTTCGGGACGCCGATATCGTGATTTTAGCGACGCCTCATTCCGAGTATGAAAAAATTAAGCCGCGCGAATATCCGGAAAAGAAATTTGTGGACGTTTGGAATTTCTGGGGTCTCTCGGAAGGCGCCTCCGGTAGTTCAGTATTTTCCGCATAAACATTAAATGAAAAAAATCTTAATTACTGGTGGCGCTGGCTTCATTGGTTATCATCTTTCTAAGCAATTATTAAAAGAAGCTGATGTTGAATTGACTTTGGTTGATAATTTAAAACGCGGCAAAATGGACGCGGACCTTAAGGCGCTTCTTGAGGATAAACGGGTAAAATTTTTAAATCTGGATTTAACCGACCTTGATTCTTATAAAGAATTAGGAAGTGGTTACGCTCATGTTTATCACTTGGCCGCGATTAACGGTACGAAACTTTTTTACGAAATCCCGCACGAAGTTTTGCGGGTGAACGCCTTGAGTTTGATTTATATGCTGGAGTGGTTTAAAACTCATAATCGCGACGGCAAATTTTGCTTCACATCATCAAACGAGGCCTATGCCGGTGGTCTAAACGCTTTTGGTATTTTGCCGATTCCCACCCCCGAAAAAGTTCCGCTTGTAATTGATGACCCGTATAACGCCCGTTGGTCTTATGCTTCAACAAAATTGGTGGGAGAATTATTCGTCATTCATTACGCCAAGATGAATAATTTCCGCGCTTTGATTGTCCGACCCCATAATTTTTATGGGCCGCGCGCCGGTTATAAAGGCCATGTGATTCCGGATTTTTCGGAAAGAATCGCGGCCAAAGTTGACCCCTTCCCGATTTACGGCGCGGACGACACCAGAACTTTTTGCTACATTGAAGACGCGATGCGTGCGATGCAAATGCTTATGGATTCGCCAAAAACCGACGGCCAACCGATTGAAACTGTGCACATCGGTGATTTTGAAGAAATCACAATGAAAGAACTGGCCGAAAAAATGTTTAAAGTTGTTGGCTGGACTCCTAAATCGCTTGATATAAAAAACGGCCCAGTCGGAAGCGTAAAAAGACGTTTGGCTGATATCACCAAACTGCAAAAACTAACCGGCTGGAAACCGGAAGTATCTTTGGAAGACGGATTAAAACGCACTTACGATTGGTACTTGGAACATCCTGATCCGAAAGGATAATATTTATAAAAAGAAAAAGGGAAGCGCAATGCTTCCCTTTTAAATTTATTACTTTTTGCCAGAAAGAAGATTTATATTAAGGGCATCTGTTACTGCTTTCAAAATAGAAAGCGGTAGCAAAGAATTGGCATCCTCCAATGCGAATTCAATATCTCCCACTTGCCAATCGGAAATTTCTTGCGTGATTTTCACGAGTTCTGTGTGTTTCTGGTGAGCTCTGAATGCCTGAAGTGCTTCGTTGTCCCTAAAAATGGATAGCTCAACAAGATGAACGTTTTTCCGTAAATCGTGATTGTGTCTGACGGCCCACAAAAGAATTCCCGCTTCTTTTCCACCGCAATCCTTATCTAAAGTTTGATAGCGATTCCAGACCCATTCTTTCAAATTTTCCGGCGCATCTGGCCGGAAAGAAATCAGAACCACATGCCAAAGCATTTCGTCTCCTTTCCCTGGGTTTTGTTACCATTAAGAGCTAGCTTGAGGGTAAATAAATTCAATAAAAATGTCAAGTACTCAAACCCACTAGATATTGGTATTATTTTTATTACATAATGGTTAAACACAAAGTAGCATTTCTTATTTCTCATCCAACGCAATATCATTCACCGCTTTTTCGGGAACTTGCTAAACAACCGGAAATTGACCTTACGGTTTATTTTTGCTCAAAAATTGGTTTAGGAGAACAATATGACAAAACTTATGAAAGAGTTTTAAAATGGGACACACCGCTTTTGGAAGGATACAAAAGCATTTTTTTAAAAAAATTTTTAGGTCCTCTTCATCCGCAAATCTTCGGAGAATTAAAAAAGAATAAATACGACGCGCTTATCGTTCACGGATATAATTCCCTAACTTATTGGTTGGCTTTTTTTGCCGCTTGGTTTACCAAAACGCCCTTGATTTTAAAAGGCGAAGCCGATTTGTCAAAAAAAATCTCTTACTTTAAACGCGTAATTAAGAAAATTATTTTAAAATCCCTTTTTAAACGAGCAAATGCGTTTTTATATTCATACGATTTAAACAAAGAATTTTTTGAATTCTATGGTGCGCCGGATGAAAAATTATTTTTCTGCCCCTCAACCGTTGATAATAATTTTTGGCAAACCAAACGAGAAGAATTACGGGGGAAAAAGGACAAAATAAAAACTGAATTGGGTATAAATAAAGATTTACCGACAGTTTTATTCGTTGGTCAGTTTATTAAAAGAAAAAGAGTAATGGATCTTCTTGAAGCGGCGGACAATCTTAAAAAAGAAAATACAAACTTTAATCTTCTTATTGTTGGCGATGGACCCGAGAAGGAGAACCTAACCAGTTTTATTGAAGGACGAAATATGAAAGACACTCTTATTATTGGGTTTAAAAACCAAAGCGAACTTCCTCGCCTTTATGCTTCGTCTGATATTTTTGTTCTCCCTTCAGAAAGCGATCCTTCGCCCAAGGCTATGCAGGAAGCAATGAATTTCGGTTTATCAGTTATTGCAACTAATAGGGTGGGTACTGCTTCAGTCCTTGTTGAAAAAAGCGGAAGTGGCTACATTTATCCAGTGGGTGATAAAAAAGAATTGGCGAATAAACTCGAGATTCTAGTTTCCAACAATCCTTTACGTGAAGAAAAATCTAAAAAAGCGGAAGAAGCGATTAAAAATTGGAGTTTAGAAGAAGACATAAAAGGAATAATAAAAGCAATTGAATATGTTAAACAATCAAGTAAAAGAAATCACTAAAACAACCGGAAAACATCATTTTTTCGGTTATTATGATATTTGTCCGTGGGATATTAATGACGAAAAAATCTTGGCCCACGAAGTTGATTTTATAGATCGTATGCCAACCGAAGAACCTGCCGGAATAGGTTATTTCACTAAAAATAATGAGTTTATAAAATTAGCCGAAACAACATCTTGGAATTTCCAACAAGGCGCAAGATTGCAATGGCTTCCCAATAATCCAGATGTGATTATTTATAATGACTACATTGATTATAATTACGACTATATTGATGAGGAAAATGGAAGAGCCTCATCAATTGAAAATAGTGATTTTGGTTCAATAGCTTTAAACATAAAAACAAATGAAAAAAGATTTTTTGATTTACCAATTTATAAAATTCATCCAAGTGGAAAGTTTGCGCTTAGCCTCCCCTTCCCTCGTCTAAATGACGAAGGAGGATATGGTTACCACGGAATAATAGATAGATATAAAGAAATAGCTTCCCCTGAAAAAGTTGGAATTTCTAGACTTAATTTAGAAAAAAAAGAAGAATCAGAACTCATTATTTCAATAGCTAAAGTTGTAAATTTCAAAAAAAATGAAGCAATAAACTCATCGCATCATGTTACGATGGCAACTTTTAATCCAAGAGGCGATAGATTTGCTTTTCTTCATCGTTTTAAATTGCCCGATGGCGGTATCCATACTCGACTTTTAACGGCGAATCCCGACGGCACAGATTTATTTCTTTTAGCAGAAGGCAATTTATCGCATTTTGACTGGTTCTCGGATGATGAAATTTTCATTTGGGGTAGAAGGAAATCAGTTTTGACCGACTTGCGTAAAAATAATTTTTTTAAGTTTCCACTCTTAAAACCTCTTTTGAATTTTGTCCGTAAAAAAGAACGCGGCTTTTTACGCCATCGCATAATTGGCGATCAATTACTTTTATTAAAAGACAAAAAAGGATATATTGGTTCAATTGGTGTTGGTTCTATTACCGAAGATGGTCATTTTACTCGCTACAAAAATACCGATTGGATTTTAGGTGACAATTACCCCGATAAAGACCATTTTCGCGACCTTTTCCTTTTCAATTTAAAAACCAAGAAAAAGATAACTTTAGGCAATTTTTACTCTTTAGTAGAAGGAGTACCAAGCTCATGGGATTTAAGCGGAATGAGAAGCGATCTTCATCCTCGTTTTTCGAGAGACGGTACAAAAGTTTGTTTTGATTCTGTGCATACCGGGAAAAAACAAGTCCATGTTTTAGATATACATGACATACTTAAAGAATATGGAAAAAATTGAAACAGCCTTTCGGGCGATAAGTACATTAAAAAATTGGCCAGTTTATTTTGCGGACTATTTTAGAATAGTTAAGAAACCATACATTTTTTTCAAATTAAAAAATGGCGTGGTTTTTAAAATCCGTTCTAAAACAAATGATAGAGTAATTTTCAATCAAATTTGGCTGACAAAAACTTACACACTTCGCGGTTTTGAAATTAAGGAAAATGATTTAATTATTGACGTTGGCGCGCATATTGGAATGTTTTCAATATTGGCAGGAAAATTTGCTCCAAAAGGGAAAGTTTATGCTTTTGAACCGTCAGCCGATAATTTTAATCTTCTCAAAGAAAACGTTGAATTAAATAAATTGGGGAACGTGGTACTGCTAAATAAAGCTATCGCTAAGGAAAGCGAAATAAGGGAATTTGCTTTATCGCCAGACGATCCCGCTGGGCACGCTTTGCCATACGAAGAAACTAATCGCCAAAAAATTAATGTTCGAACAATCAGCTTGGATGATTTTTTAAAAGAAAAAAGTATTAATAAAATTGATTTTTTGAAAATGGATTGTGAGGGAGCAGAATACGAAATATTTTTAAATTGTTCCAATGAAACATTACAGAAAATAAGCAAAATAAGTATGGAATATCATGATGTAGATAACGAACGAACCGTAGCACACATAAAAAATTTTCTGGAAGAGAAAGGGTTTAAAGTTTTGATTAAAACTAAAGGTGATAATATGCTTTATGCAGAACGATAGCTTTTAAAACACAATGAAAATTAAGATTAAAAAGGCCGTATTGTTTTAGAACAATACGGCCCAATATTTTTCTACTTTAACACAAGAAAACTCTGCGTTTTTGATCCATTAGGTGTTTGCATCACGCAAAAATACTTGCCGTTCGCTAAATTTTGTCGTGGGATTTTTTGCTCCAGTATTTCTTGTAAAAAGACCCATTCTGAATTATAAAGAGATTATGATAATAACGAGAACGCCCTTTCGCATTTCTTTTTTCGGTGGAGGTACTGATTATCCAGTTTGGTTGGAAAATAATATAGGGGCAGTCGTTTCAACAACAATTGATAGATATTGTTACACAAGTTGTAGGTACTTGCCGCCTTTTTTTGAACATAGAAGTCGAATTGCCTATTCGCGACTGGAGTTTGTAAAATCAAACGATGAAATTGAGCACCCAGCGGTAAATAAAATTTTAAGTTTTATGGGTATAAAAGACGGCGTTGATATCCATAATTTCAATGATTTGCCAGCGCGTTCAGGCATTGGCTCAAGTTCATCGTTTACCGTGGGGTTGTTGCACGCTCTCTATGTTTTGAAAGGGAGAAAACCGAGCAAAAAACAATTGGCGCTTGACGCGATTCACGTAGAACAAGACCTTTTAAAGGAAAATGTCGGTTGCCAAGATCAAGTAGCGGCCGCCTTTGGCGGGTTTAATAAAATTATTTTTGGCGGACCAAGCAAAATGAGAATTGAGCCAATTGCTTTGGATTTGGAAAACTTAAAGTTTTTTCAAGACCATTTAATGCTTTTCTTTACCGGCCATTCGCGAAATGCTTCTGAAATCGCCGCAGAGCAAGTAAAAAATACTCCCCAAAGAACAAGCGAATTAAAGACCATGCTGGGAATGATTGACGAATCAATTAAAATTTTAAGAGGAAAAAACATCGAGGATTTCGGCAAATTACTTGATGAAGCTTGGAAGTTAAAAAGAAGTCTTTCTTCAAAAATCACGACACCATTTATAGATGAAATTTATGAAGCAGGGAAAATGGCCGGTGCTCTCGGCGGGAAGCTTTTGGGCGCTGGCGGGGGAGGTTTTATATTATTTTTTACGCCGCCGGAGTATCGGGAAAAAGTTAAAAAAGAATTAAGGAAATTGCTTTATATACCATTTAACTTTGAGAATGAAGGCAGTAAGGTAATATATGAACAGGGTAAATTTGATTAAGTTGTTTATGACACTATGAAATCGCTCGATTTTAAAGTTTCTATTTCCGTGCACGCGAGATATTTAGCATTTCGCCTAGCCGAAGGCCTGAATAAATACGGCGTTTTGGATCGGATTTATACTATTTATCCGAAGTTCAAAATGTCCTCATATCAAATTCCGAAGGATAAAATAGTTAGTTTCCCGGTTTTGGGCGCGTTGAAATATCTAAAAATGCATTGGAAAATAAAAATATCAGATGATCCGCTTTCTGATTTTTTCAGCTCTCTTGTGGCCCTTAATCTAAAAAAACCCGCGAACTCTTGGATTTTCCATGCGTTTAGCGGTTATTGTGAGGAGCCCCTTAAAAAAGCCAAAAAGCTTGGAGCAATTACTGTGGTCGAACGCGGTTGCCCGCATATAGATGAGCAAACGCGGATTATCGCCGAAGAAAAATCACTACTCCTTAAAATAAAGATTCTCCCGCATCATAAATACGTTTATGACCGAATGAAACGCGAATATAACATAGCGGATTATATTAAAGTTCCATCTTTGTATTCACAGCGAAGTTTTATTGAACGAGGATTCAAACCAGAAAAAGTTATTGTTATTCCCGATTGCAGAGAGAAACTTACAACTTTCAAAAACGAACTAAAAAGATCAAACCGTTTTATAATTTTATGTACTGGCGGTAATTTTTACCGTAAAGGACTTTTTTATCTTCTTGAGGCATGGCGCAAATTAAATTTGTCAGATGCTGGACTTATTTTCAAAGGGAACGTTCCTAAAGAATTTGAACATTTTTTAAATCAAAAAAACATCACTCGTATCACAAAATATCTCTCCGACGAGGAAATGGCCAATTTGTACAACCAAGCTCATATTTTGGTTTTTCCTTCCATTGATGATGGTTTTGGTTTGGTACCGGTAGAAGCAATGGGGGCTGGGTTACCAGTAATTGTGAGTGAAAACGTGGGAATGGCTGACGTAATAGAAAACAGTAAGGATGGCTTTGTGATACCGATTCGTTCAAGCGACGCGATTGCCGAAAAAATCAAATTTTTCTATGATAATCCCGAAAAACTTAAAGCAATGAGCGCGGCGGCAATAGAAAAGTCAAAATTTTATTCGCCGGAAGAATACACAAAAAGAATTATAGCGGCTTACGAAAAAATGTTATCCTGACTTTATGGGAAAAAATAAAATAAAATTCGCGCCGCGGAAAATTTTTGAACAAATTCTTGAATGGGCGGTTATTCCGGCCTTTGACTTGGTCATCGAGTACGGCGATAAAGGGGTTATTTTGGTAAAACGCAAACTTCCGCCTTATAAAAATGTGTGGGCGTTGCCCGGTTTAAGGATTTATAAAGGAGAAAATATAGAAGATACAATTAGGAGAATTGCGAAACAGGAATTAGGTTTAAAAATAGATCCGCGAAAGCGAATCTATCTCGGCCAATACGTGGCGAAATTTACAACCGAACATAATCGGCAAGATATTTCAACCGGCTTTCTAATAAAAATTTCCGGAAAAGAGAAAATTGTCTTAAATTCCGAACATTTTTCCGGATGGCAAATTACGAAAAATATTCCTCAAAATACCGGCGCGATGTATAAATTTTACTTAAATCAATATAAGAAAATCAATCGCCGATAAAAAATCAAAATACTTTACCTCAAAGAAATACACTAAAAGTATAATTGAGATCTATTAATACTTATTTAAAAATAAATCATGAATATTTTAGAAAAAATTATTCTGTCTTATAAAGAAATTTGGAGCGTCCCACCAGTACAAACTGCTAGTATAATGGTTTTACCTATTATAATCCTTTTTATCATGCTTTTTATTTTTTTATTAATAAAAAAAATCCCAGGGAAGAGTTTCTTTTTAAGTATGTTGGGTTTAATAATTACCATTTTATTTTTTTCTTTTCAGAGCGCGAGGGAGTACGTGTCAAATAGAGATAATTTGGAAAAATTGAATCAGGATTTTAAAAATCACGTTATAATTTTAAGTGCTGAAAATTGCACACTTGCCGATTCCATATTTTTTAGATTTAAAAGCAATAAAGATTTAGAAATCGGTCTCACTCCCTCAGATTTTATCATAAGTTTAGACATAACAAAAACTGATTATTTTGCAAAATTTTATGGGTTTGAAAAATTAGAGAAATTTCTCCAAACTTCCGAAATTATGTCGTCAGTTAATGCCCTAAGAGACATGACCGTAAAACTCAATATTGAAAGGGCATCCGCAATAGATCAGATCATTATAGCTAATATTAACAGAAATTTTGTAGAATATAATCGAGTTATTTTAGAAGATGCTTTAACCATAAAGAAAAATCTGCGTTCTATTTTTCCAGAAATTGTTGCTTGTAGTGAAAACAACCTAGAAAAAATAGCAGAGGAATTTTCTAAAAACACACCCTCCTTGCTTTGGTAATTTTATTTTAAGATAAAGCTACTGGTCAAAAATCCCACTTCTTATCGTTATCTAAGTAGTACTTAATCGTTTTCTTTAACGCTTCTTCCAATTTTACTTTCGGTCTGTAATCAATCACCGAATAAAGTTTTGTGTTGTCAGATTGTAAGTGCCAGATTTCCCAAGGGCGCACTCTTTTTTGCTCGGTAATTATTTCAATTTTCTCGTGTCCCATAAGTTTGCCGATTAAATGAGCTAAGTCATAAATTTGAATGCCTTCTTCCGAACCCATATTATAAACTTCGCCACAATCTCCTTTTTCCAAAAGTTCCACCGCCATCCGCACGGCATCCCCGGCGTATTGAAAATCACGGAAGCTGTTATTTCCCAAATGCACCCTCGGCCCCTCCGCTAATTGACCAATGATTTCGGGAATTACATATTCATGGGTTTCACGCTCACCAACACAGTTGAATTGTCGCATTGCGATTGCCGGAACATTTGCTTCGCGCCATCTGACTTGCACTAAACCATCCGCCGCCATTTTAGAGACGCCGTAAGTTGAGTGGGCGACAACCATGTCTTTTTCCGTGATTTTCCCTTTCATGTCGCCGTAGATTTCGGCGGAACTAACCTGCAAGACCTTTTTAATTCCGGCTCTCTGGCAGGCGTTTAAAACATTCAAAACAGCAAGAGCGTTAATAATGAAAAAATGTTTCGGCCGTTCAAATCCTTCCGGAATATACGGCTCCGCGGCGTAATTAAAAACATAGTCAATTTGGTGGCCTTTAAGTAAGCCAATAAGTTCGTGCTCATCATCTCTAATGTCATACCAAATAAACTCCGCCTTCGAATGAATGTGTTTCTTGAGCCCGCTGATTAAATTGTCTAAAACTAAAACATAGCAGTTTTTCTCCTCAATTAAATAATCAACCAAATGGCTTCCCAAAAACCCTGCTCCGCCAATAACGCAGACCCGTCTGTTGCTTATATTTTCCGTCATAAGAAGTGTTGTATTTATTCAGTTTACTTGATATTATAATAAAAAACAATTCGCTTTTCATCATAAAATGGGCTTAAAAACTATCAAAAAACAATTTCCCGTCTGGAAGCGGCAATACGGCAAATTCTTACCGAAAGACAAATCGGCGAGAATTTTGGATGTTGGTTGCGGCAACGGCAGCGTCGTTTATTGGCTAAATAGTCGCGGTTATGAATCTGCGGAAGGAATTGATATAAATCGCGAGAAAATTGACACCGCGATAAATCTCGGAGTTAAAAACTTGCATCACGGCGACGCGATGAGCTTTTTGCGGGACAAAAACGGCTATTACGACGCCGTCTTCTTTTTGGATGTCATTCCTTATTTGAACCAAGAAGAGGTAAGGGAATTAATGGCAAAAATTTACGAGTCCCTTAAAAGCGGCGGCGTTTTCATCGTCAAAAGCGCGAACTCGGAAAGTCCGATGGCCGGTAATTTGGAATACGGCCGTTTCGGAAAACAGATTCATATTACGGAAACTAATTTAAAAAATATGTTGCGCGCCGTCGGTTTTAAAAAAGCCGACGCGTATCCTTTGCGGCCGGTGATTCACGGTTTTCCCTCTTTCATTCGCTATTGCCTTTGGTTTGTGATTGAAGGTTTCCTTAAATTCTACCGGTTGGTTGAAACCGGCACGAAAAAAGGAGTATTCACCCAAAGTATCATTGCTATCGCGAAAAAATAAATGGAAAGACGGGAGTTTCAAACAAATAATGCTGATTCCGTTAAGAAGACGGAATTTTTTCATAATCTCGCTTTAAAACATTTACCGGAAATGAGACTTTTAATTAAGGGCGGTGGGCTTTCAAAAAAAGAAGGATGGCGGAATGTTGTTGAGCATTGTCTTGTGCAAATCGCCGTAAGTGAAACGCTTTCGCGTTTGCTCGGTCTTAGCGAGGAAGATTCGCAAAAACTCATTCGTGTTGCGGCCTGCCACGATTGGGCGAAAAGGTTAGAACGCAAACCAGACGGTTTTACGGAAGAAGAAAAAGGAGAGGCAATGACACTTTTAGCAAAACTTGCCCCTAATCAAGGATTAATGAAGGCAACCGGCCCGGAATTTCTTGAAAAGGCTCTTATAAGGGGCGAATCCACGTTTTTAGAGAGATTGCAATTTTATATTGATGATATTACAAAAGGAAGCGAAATTGTGCCTTTTGATGAGCGAGTTAATGAAGTGGAAGCACGGCGTCAGGATTTAAACGACGATTTGGTTCTTACTGCTAAACTTGGTGGACGATATTGGGACAGAGAAAGAGAATTGGGTCATCAAACAGAGCAGGAGATTTTTGACCGGTTGCAAGAAACCGGCGTAAAAATAGACTCGCCGAAAGATATACCTGTTTTTGTCGTCCAAACGATTGAATCAGAAATGAAGAGTTAATCCAATGGTTGAAGCATCTTCTTGGTTTGGCTTTGCGCTCGCGTCCTTAATTTCCTTTGGAATCGGAGCGGCTCTTTATAAACTTCCGGCGCGAAAGAATCAATCAAAACTTGCTGTGGTTTTCTGGATGATGCTAAGTTCCTGTATTTTTTCTTTGCTATTTTTTTTCAGATATCTAAATTCAGGAAACTCTAAGATTATTTTAATCTCGGCTCTTTGGGGAATCGGCTATGTAACAACGACCGCTCTCCAAATGTATGTTTTGAATCGCCTCCATGTAAGTTCGCTTTTTCCGGTAACGACGACCGCAAGTTTAGTGATTACGGTTCTTTCGGGAATTTTTCTTTTCTCGGAAACAATTTCTCTTATCCAAGCTTTAGGCATTACTTTAGCGGCAGTCACGATTTACTTTTTTATGTATGAGAAGGGTAAGCCGCAATACACGGGCGTGCTTATCGCCTTGGGTCTCGCCATCATTTTTTCTTCTTCTTTCAATAAAATTCTTTATAAACTCGGCACGAATGCCGGTGATATCCACTTTTTCCAGATTTATCAGTATCTTTTCGGCAGTTTAGTCGCTTTGATCGCTCTTATTATTTCAAGTAAATCCAATCTGAAGCGAGAAATTTTTTCGGGCGCCGCTATTTCGGGGACTATTATCGGCATAACGCAATTTTTAGGCGGTTATTTTCAGCTTATTGCTCTTACGAAAGGCCCATTCTCTCTTATCACCGCGCTTTCGTCTTCTTATGTATTCATCGCCGCAATTTTTGCTTATTTTCTTTTTGGCGAACATTTAACAAAAAGAAAGGTATTTTTAATTTCTTTGGCGATAATTGCGATTATTCTTATCCGATTAGGTTAAGTCCTCGTTTTACTGACCCCTTTTAAAGAATCAGTCTTTGTATTTGACAATTTCTCTAGAATAGTTATATAATGCAGGCCGCTCATTAACTTTCCTGTTAGATAAACCAAAACGAGGGCGTTGCCCAAGGAGGTGAGAATTGGACTTTTTCGGAAGCGAGAAGGGGAAGATTTTCTTTGAAAGGCTGGCCGCGCGATACCCCAAGCAAGTTGCCTTACTGGATGCCGGCAAGCTATTTGATGCTGACGGCTGGGGGAACATTCGTCGGCACTGTTTGGTGCAGGCGGCAGCAATTGAGGTTCTAGGTGACTTTCTTCAACTGCCAGCGCACGACGTTGGTCTGATGGCAGAGGTTGCCGCTTGTCATGATTACAGAAAACGAGCCGACAAGCGGCCAGGAGATTTCAACGACGCAGAGCTTTCGCAACTGGATGTTCTTTTTGCGGAAGCCGACTTGCGTCTCAATCTTCTGAACTCAACGAATCCTTCTTTCATTCCAAGGTTTGTCTGTGAGGATACAACTGTTTGGGAGAGGATTCAGTTCATCGTGGACGATATGACGGGGCCCGACGGGACAATCGTTTCTTTCGACCAGAGAGTAGATGAGGTTTCTCGTCGGAATCCAGACCCGGAACCGGAAATTCGCGAGCAACTCGGTCGTTCCTATTGGGATGTCGAACGGGAAGTCGGGCATCTCATTCTCACGGATATTTTTGTTCGTCTTCGGCAGAAAGGAGAGAACATCAGATATCCGAGTGAACTTTCCGAGTTCCTGAACGCAGGAATCGCGGCGCGGATCGAGGCAACGGTCTAAGTCATAGGGGTAGAGAGTAAAATCTCTGCCCCGATTTTTTTTATTTTGCAAAAATCCGAAAAATTGATTATGATTTTCCTGACATATATTATGAAAATCTTTGTTTCCAATCCATCTTTAAGCGAAGATGACCATGCTTTAGTCTTAGAGGCCTTAAAAGCCGGTGAGATTTCCGGCAATTTTGGCCGTTTTATCAAAGAATTTGAAAACGAATTCGCGGCTTATTGTGGCGTAAAATACGGCGTGGCAACGACAAGCGGTACCACGGCACTTCATTTGGCTTTAGCAACGCTTGGCATTAGAGATGGTGACGAAGTTTTAGTTTCAACTTTCACGAACATGGCGACTTTTTTCGCCGTCCACTACACCGGCGCGAAACCGATTCCGGTTGACATTGAACCGGACACATGGAATTTAAATCCAGTTTTATTGGAAGCAAAAATTACTCCGAAGACAAAGGCCATTCTTGTGGTTCATATTTATGGCCATCCGGTAGACATGGATCCGGTTTTGGAAATTGCGAAGAAGCACAATCTTTTTGTGATTGAAGACGCGGCCGAAGCCCACGGCGCGGAGTACAATGGAAAGAAAGCCGGCTCTTTAGGCGATATCGGCTGTTTTAGTTTTTACGCGAACAAAATTATCACTACCGGCGAAGGCGGAATGATTGTTACGAATGATAAAGAATATGCTGACAAAGCGCGGTCTTTGAAATCATTGGCCTTTGGCGATGAAAATAAATTCATGCATAAAGAAATCGGTTTTAATTACCGGCTGACGAATTTGCAGGCGGCTTTGGGCGTCGCGCAACTTAAAAGAATTGATTCAATTATTGAAAAGAAAAGAAAAATTGCTGATTTTTATAAAAGAGAATTAGACGGAATTCCGGATATTCAATTGCCGGTAGAAAAACCTTACGCTAAAAATGTTTATTGGATGTTTCATATTGTTTTTCAGGGTCAATTTGAAGACAAAAGGAAACAAATTATGGTCGCCTTAGCGGAAAAAGGCGTTGAAACGCGGGAGGCTTTCATCCCTTACAATATGCAGGAAATTTTTATAAAAAAAGGATTAACAAAAGCCGATGAATGTCCTGTTGCGAATTATATCGCTTTAAACGGCTTTTATCTGCCAAGCGGCGCCGACCTTACGGAAGAGGAGTTGAAATACGTTACAGATTCACTAAAAGAAATTATCAAGAATTTATGAATGTTTTAGCAAAACTTATAGCACCCCTTACTCGCATTTTTCATCCTCGCGGTACGCAGAGAGCTTTAAGAATATTTTTTAATCCAAGGAAACTGAAAATAAAAGGCGTAATGAAATATGATAAAAACTTGCGTATCAACTTTAATACTTCTTCCTATGTTGAATGGGAACTTTTTTTCCGCGGTTATTATGAGAAAAATGTCATTGACGCTATAAAAAAGATTTTAAGGCCTGGTTTTGTGGCAATTGACGCTGGCGCGAATATCGGCACGCACACGTTAATTATTGGAAAATTAGTTGGCGATTCCGGCAAAGTGTTCGCTTTTGATCCGCATCCGGAATCGACCGAAAAATTAAAAGAAAACATAAGCCTGAACAATCTTTTGAACATTAAAGTATTGCAACTCGCTCTCTCAAACAAAAAAGGAACAATGACTTTATTTTCATACGATGATGAAATGTCCGATCACGGCACGGCAAGCTTATATGTTTTGCCTCGTCTTCAGAAGAATGGAGTGGAGGTTCCCGTTTCTACGATTGACAAAGTAATTGAAGAAGAAAATCTGAATCGGCTTGATTTTATAAAAATTGATACGCGTGGCAGTGATTTCCCGATAATTTTAGGCGCGCGCGAAAGCATTAAAAATTTCTCGCCATTCATTATATTTGAATATAACAAAGAGAATTGGGGCCACTCCGGTTTCAAATGGGAGGAAGCAAAAATATTTTTTGATGAGAATGACTACGGTTTGTATTTTATAAATCAAAAGAATATCCTGCCCGTGGGGGCAAATCCGGTCTTTACTACCTCTCACAACATTCTCGCCATTCCGAATTCAAAAATCAGCCAAATAAAATTATGTTGAACGCCAATTTAAAATTTAGCATCGTTACCCCTTCCTATAACGAGGAAAAAGATATTCGCGGCACACTTGAAAGTTTTTTGGCTCTTTCTTATTCGAATAAGGAAATTTTGATTGTTGATGATTCGTCTGACAAAACGCCGGAGATTGTAAAAGAATACGCTTCTCGTGGTGTTCGTCTGATAAATGGCCCAAGAAAAGGATGTTGCGAAGCGGTAAATCTCGGCATTCAAGAAGCGACAGGGGACATAATCGTGCAGGCCGATGCCGATGTCCGTCCGCCCAAAGATTTTCTGGAGCGTTTGGCGGAAAAATACGAAGCTGGCGCCGATTGGGTTTTAGTTGATTCCCAGATTCCAGAATACAATACAAACAGCGTGTTTTCCAGATTTTCTGGCGCGCAACACATTTACGAACATCCGCTCGAAAGAACCGATATGCTTTACGCGGAAGCATTTTCCTGCAGGCGTGATTTGGCTATAAAACACGATATGTTCGGACCGAGTTATCCGGCACGATTTTGCCGTGATTGGCTTTTAGGCAAAAAATTAACCGAAGTCGGTTATAATAAAGTTTATGACCCGTCAATAATCGTGGAGCATCCCCAACCGGATAATTTCAAAGAATTTTGGGCGACGAGAACCGCTCGAGGGCGATTTGGTCCCTTTAAACAATATTTTATGGACAATTATCCTTTGCCACGGATGTTTGTAAGATTAATTTTAAAAGACATTAAATTTGTTTTGAGATTTTTACTTATAGTTCCGGGCGTGTCTAAGGCTCTGAAATTAGTTCGCTATTCTAAAAGAGGAAGGAAAGATTTCTTCCCGTTTCTTTACGTTTATTTTTTTCAAGAAGTTGCACGCTGTTTTGGCGAATGGGAAGGATTCCTGGTTGATTTGAAGCATTCAAGAGCCACTCAATAATTTTTTAGTATGAAATTTTTGATAAGTGCGATAATTCTGACTTATAACGAAGAATTAAATTTAGAAAAATGCCTCAAAAGCATTGCTGATTTAGTTTCGGAAATTATTGTTGTTGATTCGGGTTCCACTGATAAAACTTTAGAAATTGCCAAAAATTATGGCGCGAAAATTTATGAGCATCCGTTTGTAAATCAGGCCGAGCAGTTTAATTGGGCGTTGGACAATATCCCGATTGCTGGCGATTGGATTTTAAAACTTGATGCTGACGAGTATCTTACGCCTGAGTTAAAGGCGGAAATCAAATCACATCCTCTACTCACTACCGACTACTCACTACCAACTTCAGATATCGCCGGTTTTTACATAAAACGCCGAGTTTATTTTATGAATCACTGGATTCGCCATGGCGGCTATTATCCGATTTGGTTTTTGCGATTGTGGCGGAAAGGAAGGGGGCGTTCGGAGAATCGGAAAATGGATGAGCACATTGTTTTATTAGAAGGAAAATCAGCTAATCTAAAGAACGATTTTGTTGATGACAATAAAAATGGATTAAAAGCCTGGATTGAAAAACATAAAAAATACGCCGCGCGGGAGGCGGAAGATGTTATCTCTGGCAATTTCGGCGACACAAAAAATAGAAAAGCCTATTATAAACTCCCACCATTTTTCCGAGTTATCATTTACTTCATTTACCGTTATTCTTTCAAACTTGGCTTTTTAGACGGCTGGCAGGGGACAAGATTTCATTTCCTGCACGGCTTTTGGTACAGGTTTTTGGTGGATGTAAAGATTTATCAGTTGAAAAAGTAATTAATTTCTTTCTTAATTTTTAATCATTGCCAAATTTTCAAAAGTTCGGTATCGTTTAAAATGTCCTAGAGCCTAATGCCTAATGCCTAATTTCTAAATATGAATAACTCTATTAGTGCTGTCGTCACGGCTTATAACAAACAAAGTACAATTGCTAAAACGTTGGAATCTTTATTATCTCAACCCGCAGAGTTTAAAGAGATAATTGTTATAGATGATGGGAGCACGGATAATTCAGCTGAAATAATCAAGGAATTTGCGGACAAACATAAAAATATAAAATATATTTTCCAAAGTAATCAAGGCGTGTCCGGGTCTTCCAATACTGGATTAAGTATGGCAAATACCAATCTTGTCGCCTTGCTTGACGGAGATGTTTCGCTTGATAAAGATTGGCTTTCAAAATTAAAGCCTTATTTTGAGAACAAAGAGATTGGAGCTGTTTCCGGCTTAACAAAAACAATGAACCCAAAAAATCTTTGGGCCGCTTTAGCCGGATATAATGTGGAATACCGGCAGTCAAAAATAAAAGGTGAATTTGTTGACCATCTTAGCACAACAAACGTTATCTATAGAAAACAAGTTTTGGATAAAATCGGCTTATTTGATCCGGAATTCAGATACGGTCAGGACAACGAAATAAGCTATAGAATTTTAGCGGCCGGTTATAAGTTAATTCTTTCTAAGAAAACTTTCTGCCTCCATTTTTGGCCGGAAAGCTTTATGGGTTTCATGAAACAACGAATGCATGGCGCGTTGGCTAGAGCAATGTTGATTAAAAAATATCCGAAACGATTGACTGGAGATAAGATTTCCAGCTTGCGTTATTTTTTGGAATTGCCACTGGGGTTGGTTTTTCTTTTGTCCTTAATTGTTCTTTTATTTTATTCAGATTTTTTGATTGTGGCGGGATTCGTTGTAATTTTAATTTATATTTTCCAACTTAATGAAATCCATTTTTTTATTAAAAGTAAAAAGGCATTCATTGGGATTTTTATGCCTGTTTTTGTTGCGCTAAGGACAATAGCGTGGCTGATTGGGATTATCAAATTTTATTTGATATGAAAATATCAAATAAAAATACGGTTTTTGGTGATGGTCACGCCGCCGAAAAAATTGTTGAATATATCTGGGATTACCTAAATAAAAGCGGCGGAGAAAATAATGGATTCTGAAAAAATACTTAAAGATTCTGCAAGCTCCGTCAGTCGATTTTTAGATGGGTTGCCAACGGAAAAGCGGAAGTGGCTAGAGAAAAAACAGCGCGAAGCAAACGAAGAGGAATACAAAAAATTCAGGAGCGCCCTAGATAAAGGAATTTGCTATATCTGTAGCAGCAAATTAGACACGTTCATAGTCGAAAAACCATGTTTGCATTGGCTTTTGCGACCTGAGGGGTTCAATAAAAAACATTTCCCCTTGGTTTATAGAAAATTCAGTTATTTTCGTATCCAGCCATTTCTCAGGTGGTTAGCTAATACCGAAGTATTAGCAGTTAATATTAATGATTTGGCTGAAGAAACGAACCCTAAAAAGCTTTTTGAATATACTATAAAATACAAGGGTTTGGAGTGGTCTTTCTCTTGTTCGAAAGGCGACCCCGCAGGGCACTTTTCAATATATAAAGACGTAAGATCACCTCACTATCATTTTCAAATGCGGATAGATAGAAAGCCGTTCATAGACTATGGCGATTTTCACATACCTTTTAAAACGGAAGATTTTTTTCACTTGCCCATTGCTCTTGGTAGAGTGCCCAATGCTCGTTACGTTCATGGTCGTGGAATGGGAATGCAGGACGCCATGACTTTTATGGACCCGGAACAGATAGTTGATGGAGCGCGACGCGCTGAAGACGATTCAAGTGCCATGTATCACATGTCTACTTTAGTAGAGGCAGAGCCAGGAAAGGGAATATCTGGAGATGAAATTTCTGAAATTTTAAAAAAGCACAAACAAACAGGCGAGCCCCTTGCCAAGCTTGTAAAGGGACTTAAAAATGTACGAAGTATCCGAACATTCATTGAGCCAGGACCAAAAGTTCCTGAACAAGCTGGGAGGAAGGAAAGCAAAAGCACTTCTAAGGGAAATGCCTCCCAAGCTCCTCTTTAGCTTTTTCGTACTCTGCGCCAAGGCTTCGGTAGGCAGGCAACCCTTATTTTAGAAAAAGTATTGTCTAAACTCTTTCTTCGCTCTTTCGTATCTGTCGCCCCACCCTTTTGCGCTTTGTAATTTTTCTTCCAAATCCAGCATAATTTTTGTAGATGTAATAATAGAATCAATTGAATCTCCCTCCTCATCATTTGCAATTTTCCGGGCGACCGTCTGGTACATATCTTTGTAACTTGTCGGTTTTAAAACACTTTTTTTCCTTATAATCCGCTTGTCGCTCTCGGAGGTATAGAGAGTGGCATCTAGAATTCTCACAATTTTCCCTGTTACTTTTAATTCAACAACGTCTTTGGGGCCAACGCGGGAGCTGCCCTTTTCGCTAAAAGTTGAAGTTAATGTGGCGCCATTTTCTAATTCTATCCACGTCACAATGGTGTTATCGTTGAGGAGTTGGAGGTCAAAATTCTTCGGTTTACTAAAGTTATTAAGATACAGGAAGTGGTCAATTTGGTGGCAGGCGTTCGCGTAAAAAGTGCTGCGGGAAACCGGCCAGTTGTACCAAAAAAATTCCGGCTGCTTTAATTCATAGACAATAGAATTGTAGAAAATCGGTTCGCCGTTTTGCGCTCCTAAATCTTTTAAAGCCCATTTGTTGAAAGGGCCATAACGTTTTTGAAAACCAATAAAGAGACGCGGGCCTGATTTCTTGAGCGCCACCTCTAACTCCTTTAACTCCTCAAAATCATTTGCAACTGGCTTTTCGACCAGTGCGTAAGCGCCTTGATTTAGAGCGTGGATAGCTAGTAGCGCGTGAAAATGATTGTAGGTTGCTATGAAGTAAGCATCTGCTTTTTCTCCTTTTCGCGGGAGCGGGCAAGAATCCCATTTTTGGACTTTCCTATCCATAAAAATCTGAGTTGGGTCAATTTCGTGGACAGTTTGGATATCAACGAAAGGCCGGGCATAGGGGAGAATATTGATTTTCGCGTAGTTGCCGTAGCCGAACAAAACCCCGGTTTTTTTGCTGCTTCTTTTTTTAGTTTCGCCTTTAGTTTCCGCAACCGTCGCCGGATTTTCCAAAGGAATTCGTTCAGCTTTAGTCCAATCAGTCGCGCTAAGTTCTCGTTTAAGGTCAATTGTCATCTTGTCAATTGTCGCGTTATCTATTTCTATGCCCGAATAAACGCTCCAAGCTTTCAATTTTTTCCACCAGCCACTTTCTTTCTTTCCGCCTAAAGGAACATACAAAATTTCATTTTCAGCCATTTTTTGGGGGTTCTCAATTTTGAATATTAGATTTCCCGGCAAGACAATCCGTTCAGCGAGTGCTGGGTGCCAAGGTGCTAGAAAGCCGACAAAATCCCCAACAGAAAAACTATTATTGTGAGCAGTTTCAATAATTTCTCCGAAGCCACAAGAAATATACTTTTCATTACGATAATCCTCACGGAGTCGTGACCAGACCTTATTAAAAGTTCCCTCAAATCCCATTACCGGAAAGTAGTTTAGAAGCAAACGCAAACTTTTTGGCCGTATGTGATACACATTTTCCAGCCTTTCTAAGTTTTTAAAACCTAGAACTCTTACCCGATATTCTTTTTGGTTTTTAGGATAATCCACAAAATTACCCCGCCATTTTTTATTAACTAAAATTCTCATATCTATAAACGTAATTTTGATTATTTAATAATTTTACTTTAGTGTACCAATCCCATTAAGACTTGACAAACCAAACTCTTGACCCGGGTGTGGAAAAACATTTTCGAGTCGCTCAAGATTTTTCCAGGCCAAGACTTGGATTCTATATTCTTTTTTGTTTCGGTGGTAATCCAAAAACCCGCCTCTCCATTTTTTACCGGTCAATATTTTCATACTTTTAGTTTAACTCGTTTTGACCTTTTTCAACATTGAAACTCCCTCCATTACTATTTTTTCTTTCAAAATATAGAGCGCGAGCAGATAAATAATTCCGGAAAAGGCGATGTTTATAAGAACCTGAACGTGAAGCGTATTTAAAACCAGATTTATCACGGCCATTATTAAAACGGCGACAATTATCTTTTTAAGGTTACGGAACACTCTAAAGTTAACCGTTTTCCTTATCATTATCCAAATCGGCAAATTGCTGCTAAGTTGCGCGAAGAACGTCGCAATTGCCGAACCGATTATTCCAAAAATAGGGATAAGCAAAGCGTTTAAAACTATATTACTTAAACTTCCCAAAGCAATAAAAGGAACCACTTTTTTTTGTTTATCGTACGCTAAAACAAGATTTGGCAACAAAACCGAGGGAAAATAAATAAGAATTGTGGTTATAAGAATCTGGAATGAGCTTACGGCCGGCAGATATTCGCGGCCATACAAAAAAGTTATAATCGGCTTTGCGAGAATTACTCCGCCTACAACCAAAGGTATCGCGAGAAGCAATGTGCTAACTATCCCTTTTTCTGTAAGCGCCGCAACCTCTTTATCTTTTTTTTGTGCGACCATGCGGGCCATTATTGGGAAAAGCGCGCTCGCGAGTATTAAGGGAAGAGTATAAAGCACCTGAATTATTTTCTGCGAAGCGGAATAAAATCCTATTTGTTCGGGGCCTTTCCACCAGCCGAGCATTATTAAATCCGTGTTAAGCATGAAAGCACCCACTAAAGAAATTGCCGCAATGGGCAAAGCCGCGTTCATTATCGGCCTTACAAGATTTTTTCTGAAATTCACATATAATTTTTTAAATTCATCTCTTAAAATAAAAATTGCCATAAGAGCGCTGAAGCCAGTACTCGCGACGTATGAAAAAGTAAGGGCTTTCGCCGTCGCGTAATGGGAAAGAATTAGAAACCCGAAAACGGTTATCATTAAATTCATCGAAACAATGATGATTGCCTCGAATTCCATTTTTTCTTTGGCACGGAGGAAAGCCACGGAAAGGTCTCTAAATCCGTCAAAAATCGTAAGAAATGCCACAAAAGGAATTAATTTTTTTGCCGCTTCGATTTTTGAGAAATGCGGCACGATAAATATTATAAGGAGCGCCGTACCAGCCAAAAGTAGGGTTTTCAAAAATACGGAAGTCGCGAAATATTGCGATTTTTGCTCTGGTTTTTGAGTTGCTTCTCTCGTTAGAATTTGACTGATTCCAATATCGGCAAATATTGTGAAGAAAGCCGCTAATCCAAGGGCGTAAGAAAAAATACCGTATTCTGCCGCGCCAAGCACCCTCGCGGCATATATGATAATTGCCGCCCTGATAAAGCGGCTCACAATTTGGCTAAGGCCCAGCCAAAAAATATTTTTAGTGATAGTTTGACGCGTCCCTCGATTCTGAAATAAAAGACTTTTAATTTTACGAAGCATGGGAAGAAATAAAAACATATTTTATCGTTTTCAAAATTATAACCATATCAAGAAAGAGCGAGCGGTTTTTTATGTAGAAAATGTCATAACAAAGTTTTTCTTTGGCTTCTTCTAAGGAAGCGCTCGGTTTGTAATTAATTTGCGCCCAGCCCGTGAGGCCCGGTTTGATCAAGTGGCGAATTTCGTAGTATGGAAAATTTTTGTACTTTTCAACTAATTCTTCGCGCTCCGGTCGCGGTCCGATAAAAGAAATATAATTTTTAAAGATATTTATGACTTGCGGCAGTTCGTCCAAATGCGTAAAGCGCAAAATTTTTCCGATTTTCGTGATTCGGTTGTCATTTTCCGTTGTCCAAAGCGGACCTTCATTGTTATGATACATCGTTCGGAATTTATAAAGAGTGAAAATCGAACCGTTTTTGCCGATTCTTTTTTGTTTATAGATAATCGGTCCCGGCGAAGTTAATTTAATGAGAATACTGATTAAAATAATAAAAGGCGAAAAAACAACGCAAAAAAAGCTGGCGAGCATAAAATCTATAATTCTCTTTGTTGCATCGTAAAATTTTTTTCGCGCGGCGATATTTTCTATAAACCAACCCTCCTGCAATTCATCAAGCGGAACTTTCTCAAAAATAATTTCGTAAAAATCCCAGAAATTTATAACGTTCACTTCCAAGGCCAGTAGTTTGTAGATCATTCTCAAAGACGAAAAATCTTTTGTGATATGGTTGGGGACGACAACAATGCTCACGTGTTTCTTGAGAATTATTTCTTTTATTTTTTCGTAATTTACATCTTTAATGTCTTTAAACCATTCCACCGTTTTATATCCCATTTGCGGACTCTTTTCTAAATAAGAAATAGTTTCCGTGATTAGAGGCGATTCGCCGAATAAAATTATATTTATCGCGCCCGAAGTAAACGCTTTTATCATTGCTTGGCGCCACAAGAAATCCAACAACAAAAAGACAATACTGAAAATAATCAGGTTTGTCTTCGGTGTTAACTCAAAATAAGCATTAAACAGATAAAAAGCGATGATTGAAATAGCCGCGGAAATTGAAACCGTGAGTAGCAGTTTTTTAAAAAGAGGCAGCGAATCGCGGAAAATTTTGTAGCGATAGAGGTCGCTCAAATAAAACATCATTAACCAAATGGTAAAAATCATAGAAAACGGCCCAAGATGGTCTTTGAGGTTTCCCGTGAAAAGCGTCCCGTAGCGTATAAAAAGAGCAATCGCAAGCGCAACGTATAAAATAATTAAATCCCCGCCCAAGAGGATTAGTTTTTTGAGGTTAGTCATAACTATTTGACTTTTATAATACGCATAAGTTAAAATTTAATCAAATCATGGAAAATAAAGAAAAAGAGCAATCAAAAAAAAGAGATTTTTTACTGCCGGGAAGCATTTTAATCGCCGCTTTGCTTGTTTCCATCTCATTAGTTTATAACGCTGGCAAGAAAAATAATGATAATTTGACCGCCAATATAGCGGGCGATGCCAATCAAAATAAACCTAAATCTGCAAATATAATCATAAAACCGGTTGGTGATACCGACCACGTTTATGGTAACCCTTCAGCGCCGGTTAAAATCGTGGAGTTTTCCGATTTGGAATGCCCGTGGTGTAAAAATTTTCATTCCGTTCTGAAGCAAACCGTCGCCGCTTACGGTGGAAAAGTAGCCTGGGTTTACCGGCATTTTCCGATTGATCAGTTGCACCCAAAGGCAAGAAAAGAAGCTGAAGCCAGCGAGTGCGCGAACGAGCTCGGCGGCAATGACAAGTTCTGGAGCTACATTGATCGGCTCTTTGAAATTACTCCATCAAATAACGGATTAGACGCGAATCTACTCCCTCAAATTGCGGCAGATGTCGGTTTGAATAAAAACGAATTTGAAGAATGTCTGGCAAGCGGGAAATACGCCGGGATTGTCGCTGAAGGCGTAAAAGAAGCGAAAAGCGCCGGAGCGCGCGGCACGCCCTATGCGGTCGTAATAGCCGAAGATGGAAGAAAATTTGTTATCCCGGGCGCTTTGCCTTTTGACGACACTGACCCAAGCCAACCGACGGTTAAATCTATAGTTGACCAAGCGATTGCAAAATAATTAAGAATTTAAAGAAGAATCTCAAAAGTTGGTTAGAGATAACATCAAAACCATTTTTGCGTGATTCGTAAAAAATAAAGGGACGAAAATATAAAATAAGAGAACAAAATGGCTTTTGATAATGGTGGGCAGGGCGGTTTTACGCGACAGACGTTTAAAGGTGATTGGCAGTGTTCAAAATGCAGTGCGAAAATTACCGAGTTGCCGTTTGAACCAGATCCGGCTCGAATGAGTCGCCTTCTTTGTAGCGATTGCTGGAGAGCGGAGCGCCGAGGATCTTTTGACAAATAAATCAAGATTCGACAGAAACCTCCCGAAAAGGGAGGTTTTTGCTTGCGAAAGTTTTAAGATAAGTTATACTTAAAATCAATGAGGTGGAACCATTGGATTGTTTTGGGTTTGGGCGCGTGGCTTGTAATTTCGCCGTGGATTTTGGGATTTTCCGGTTTTAATCTCGTCCTTTGGAATAATCTGACAGTCGGCGCGCTTGCTATTATTTTTATATTATGGAATTTCACGCCGCAGAAGTAAAAATTTACACAACTCCGTCCTGTGTTTACTGCAAAATGGCAAAAGAGTATTTCAAGCAAAAAGGAATTGAGTATGAAGAGTATAATGTTGCCACCGATTTAAAAGCGCGCGAGGAAATGTTGAATAAATCCCACCAAATGGGTGTGCCGGTCATTGATATTCACGGCGCGATTATTGTCGGATTCAACCGGCCTCAAATTGATAAAGCGCTTGGCCTTTAAATTTTTATGCTTTATGATCTTGCAATTATAGGCGGCGGTCCGGGCGGTGTTACGGCCGGAATTTACGCCGCTAGGAAGAAAATCAAAACAGTTTTGATAACCGACACGTTCGGGGGTCAATCGCTTGTTTCGGATGATATTCAAAATTGGATAGGCACCAAATCTATTTCCGGATTTGATTTAGCAAAAAATCTTGAAGAGCACCTTCGGGCGCAGGAAGGTGTGGAAATCGTTGACGGCGATTTAGTTTTGAAAGTTGAGCAGGCCGGAGAAAATTTTAAATTAGAAACGAAAAACGGCAAAACCATTGAAACAAAAACTGTTTTGGTTGTTGCTGGCAGTCGGCGCAAGCGATTGAATGTTCCAGGCGAGGCGAAGTTTGAAGGAAAGGGTGTTGTCTATTGCAGTACTTGCGACGCGCCGCTTTTTAATGAAAAACAGGTCGCGGTTCTCGGTGGCGGGAATGCTGGCTTGGAGGCAGTCATAGATTTATTTCCTTATGCCTCAAAAATTTATCTTATCCATCGTGGGGAAATGTTGAAAGGCGATCCGGCGACTCAAGAAAAAATTAGAATCCATCCGAAAGTGGAAATAATTTTAAACGCGGAAACACAGGAAATTCTGGGCGACGATTTTGTGAGTGGACTAAAATATAAAGATAAAGCAACCGGCGAAGTCAAAGAGTTGGCGCTTCAAGGCGTTTTTGTGGAAATTGGCATTCAACCAAATAGCGAATTTATAAAAAATTTGGTTAAAACAAATGATTTTGGCGAAGTAATTATTGACCCCAAAACGCAACAGACTTCTTGTAAAGGCATTTGGGCGGCGGGGGACATCACCGATGTTTTATACAAGCAAAACAACATCTCCGCCGGCGACGCCATAAAAGCGGTGCTGAATATTTATGGTTATTTGAAAAAGTAATGAACGCCACCTTAGCTCAGCTGGTAGAGCAGTGCTTTCGTAAAGCAAAGGTCCGCGGTTCGACTCCGCGAGGTGGCTCCAAGATTTATGTCAAATTTTAATTCTAACAAGGCGATAATAGAAATAAGAAGCGGGGCGGGCGGTGATGACGCGAAGGACTGGGCGATGATGCTTTTTCGGATGTACGAAAAATACGCAAATAGCAAAAAGTTGAGAGTACTGCGGGTAAACGATAACACTCTGGAAATTTCCGGTGTCGGAATATATGAACGCTTGAGGGATGAATCCGGCGTGCATCGCCTTGTGCGCATCTCCCCCTTTGACGCGAAAAAATTGCGGCACACCTCTTTTGCCTTGGTTGAGGTTTTGCCGGAACTTCAAACCGCCGAAGAATCAAAAATTCAGATTCCCGAAAAGGATTTGAAGGTTGATTTTTACCGCTCAAGCGGCCCGGGCGGCCAGAATGTCAACAAAGTTGAAACCGCCGTTCGCCTCGTTCACTTGCCGACCGGACTTACCGCCGCCTCGCAAGCCGAACGTTCCCAATCCGCCAATCGCGAGCGCGCTTTCCATCTCTTGAAAGCAAAATTAGCCAAACTTATGGAAGAGAAAAAAGAAAAAGAATTAAGTAATCTGCGCGTTAAAGTGAAGCCCGAGTGGGCGCACGAAATCCGTTCTTATGTTTTGCATCCTTATAAGCAAGTCAAAGACCACCGCACCGGCCGAAAAATAACAAAAGTGGAAGAGGTTTTAAACGGCAACATTGATTTGCTTCTAGAAAAAAAGTAGAATCAAAATTAGCATGATCAATTTTCAGAACGTTACCAAAACTTACAATCACAACGCTGTGGCGTTGGATAAGGTTAGTTTTAAAATCCAGCAAAATGAATTTATTTCTCTTGTCGGCCGTTCCGGCGCTGGCAAATCAACCGTGGTGAGGCTTTTAATCGGCGAGGAAAAACCGAGCAAGGGGCAGATTTTTTTCGGTTCTTATGAAGTTAATAAATTAAAATCCGGCGCCCTGCCGGAATTTCGCCGTCACATCGGCGTGATTTTCCAGGATTTTCGTCTTCTCGCTAAAAAGAACGCTTTTGAAAATGTCGCTTTCGCTTTAGAAGTTAAGGGCCGTCCCCAAAAAGAAATTAATGAACTTGTACCGCAGGTCTTGGACATGGTTGGCCTCAAGGACAAGGTTTTCAATTTCCCGGCTGAACTTTCGGGTGGCGAAAAACAAAGAGTGGCCCTCGCCCGCGCTCTAATCAACCGCCCAGACGTGATTATTGCCGACGAGCCGACTGGTAATTTAGACCCGCTAAACACTTGGGAAGTGATTAAACTTTTGATGAAAATCAATGAATTGGGAAGCACGGTGATACTTGCCACTCACGATAAAGAAATTGTGAATACTTTGGGGCAAAGAGTGATAACATTGGATGGAGGTAAAGTCGTTAAAGACGAACCCCACGGAAGGTTTATTATTGATTAAAATGGTTACGCTTTCACGGATATTCAAATACGGTTGGCAGGCGTTTTTGCGGAACGGTTGGCTTTCGGTTTCCACAATCGGCATCATGATTCTGGCGCTTTTAGTTTTTGAAGGTTTGATACTGTTTAATGTTATGGCAAAAGGCGCCATCAATTCGCTTCATGAAAAAATTGATATAAGCGTTTATTTCAAAAGTAATGTTTCGGAAGACATTATTTTGAATTTGAAGCGGTCGCTTGAAGGTTTGGTTGAAGTTAAAGGGGTGGAATATATTTCGCGCGATGAAGCGCTTGAGGAATTCAAAGCCCGCCACTCGAGTGATGAAGTTATTACGCAAACTCTTGATGAGCTTGATTCTAATCCGCTTCTGCCGTCTTTAAACATTAAAGCAAAGGACTCCGAGAAATACGGTTCAATTGCGAGCTATTTAGAAAAACCGTCGCTAAGCGATCAAATTGAAAAAGTTACTTACGCTCAAAATAAGATTGTGATTGAAAGGTTGAATTCTTTGTCCGATGTGCTCAAGAAAGGCGGCATCGGTCTCACCGTTTTTTTAACATTTCTCGCGGCAATGGTGATTTTTAACACAATCCGACTCACGATTTTTTCGGCAAGCGAGCAGATAAACATCATGCGGCTTGTCGGTGCTTCAAACAGCTTCATCCGCGGGCCTTATATGGTTGAGGGCATAATTTACGGCGTGATTGCGGCGTTCGTCAGTTTTTTGATTTTTGTTCCGCTTATCAATACGATCTCGCCTTATATTTCAAATTTTATTCCTGAAATTAATCTTAAAGATTATTTCGCGAGAGAATTCATCGCTCTAATATTTTATCAACTAATTTTCGGCATTGGCCTCGGCGTGATTTCTTCAACAATCGCCGTTCGCCGCTATTTGAGAATTTAGTTTTAAAAAAGAAGGCGCTGCTAAGAAGCAGCGCCGCGGTCGTTCGGTTCAGGAACAACCCTTTTTATCGTGAGCAGTCGATGACCGGAGTCAGACCTGTCAAAGATAAATTTCTCGTTTTCAAGCTGGAGAATATCAAGCTCGGCTTTTAATGGTTCGGTGCATCGCGTTCTCACGATTTTTGCGCCAAGACGATGAAAACTTTTCGTGATGAGCATCTGCACGCTTGGGCAACCGTTCCGTAAACAATTTACGGTAACCGCCGCGAGCCAAGAAATTTCCATCTTGTTTTCAAACAAGATAACCGGCGTTTCGCCTTCTTTGAACGTGATTAGGTGATCTCCAAATCGAATCGTGCTTAACTTTTCTTTCGTTTCCATTTCTCTTCTCCCTCCTCCGTTCTCACGGATAAGCGGCGTTATTCATGTTTTTCGCGAGCTGGGAACATTCTATATTAGATAATATATTTTATCAATGGCTAAAAAATCTCCCGATAAGCTTTATACTTAAAAAAGTTTTCCCAAATTATGAAAAACATTAATTTTGATAAAATTCTTTTCGTTTTCTTGGCGCTCACGCTTCTTTTACATTATTCTTCTTTTCTTCCGGTTAATTTTAAATTCAATGAGATTATTTAATCTCCATTTGAAGAGTTGAGACATATCTTGACCCTTCTTTTTATTTATGATATTGTATTCAATATGAATCAACGTTCAGGTTTCTATAATCTTGGCATTGCGCCAAACATATTAACGATATTAGATCGGCTTAATTTCAAAGTGCCGACGCCCATTCAAGAAAAATCTATTCCTCTGGCGATTGAGGGAAAGGACTTGCTTGGTATCGCCCAGACCGGCACCGGCAAAACGCTTGCCTTTGGTGTGCCGATGATTCAAGCCGCGCTCCGCGGGAAACAGGGACTTGTCGTTTTGCCGACAAGAGAACTCGCTTTCCAAGTTAATGAAGTTTTTCACAAAATCGGAATGTCTCTGAATATTCGAACGGCGGTTTTAATCGGTGGCGAACCTTTTGGCCGCCAGCTTCAAGCGCTACGCCGGAGTCCGCAAATTGTGATTGGCACTCCGGGCAGGATTATTGACCATCTGGAACAAAAAACGCTTTCCTTGAAATCAATTGGTTTACTTGTGCTTGATGAAGCAGACAGAATGCTTGATATGGGTTTCGCGCCGCAATTGAAACGGATTCTCCAAGCGGTGCCTACGGGACGACAGACAATGCTTTTCTCGGCCACAATGCCGCAGAATATTGTCTCTATCGCGAAAGCGAATATGAAACTTCCTTTGCGGGTGGAGATTGCTCCGTCCGGCACCACTGTTGAAAAGGTGACACAGGAACTTTTCTTTGTTGAAAAGCGCGATAAGCCGCGGCTTTTGGAAAAAATTCTTTTTGAATATCGCGGTTCGGTTTTGGTATTTTCGCAAACCAAATTCAGCGCTAAGAGAATCGCGGCAAACGTGCGGGCAATGGGTCACGCCGCGGTGGAATTGCATTCAAACAGATCGCTCAACCAGCGGCGCGAAGCGCTTGAAGGGTTTCGGAACGGCAGATATCGGGTTCTTATTGCGACCGATATTGCCGCCCGCGGCATTGATGTCAAAGGCATTGAAGTCGTTTTAAATTATGACCTTCCCCAAGGCCCAGAGGATTATGTGCATCGTATCGGACGCACGGCTCGGGCGGGCGGTTCGGGGCACGCGATTTCTTTCGCCACACCTGATCAACGGGGCGATGTCCGTGGAATCGAACGGTTGATTCGTACAACCCTGCCGCTTTCAAAACTTCCCGAACTTCCACCGGCACGGAGCGCCGATAGGATTCCCGATAGATTTCCGTCACGCGGCAATTTCGGCCGGCGCCGGAGTTCACGCCCTCAAGGCAGCCGGAGTTTTACCCCTCGTTCCGGTTCCGGAAATTATCGTCCGAAAAGGTTTTCAAGATAAAAGAATTTACTATTCCTGATGCCGCCCGGCGGATAAGGATACTTATTTTTATGGAATCAATCAGAAACATCACCATTATCGCCCACGTTGACCACGGCAAATCCACTTTGGTTGACGCGCTTTTGAAGCAATCTGAAACCAACCTTGGCAAGCTTGTAAATAATGAGTTGATTATGGATTCAAACGAGCTTGAACGTGAGCGCGGCATTACCATTTTTTCCAAGAACGCCGCGGTTATTTATCGCGGGACGAAAATTAATATTATTGACACGCCCGGCCACGCCGATTTCGGTGGGGAAGTGGAGCGCGTTTTAAATATGGCGGACGGTTCGCTTTTGCTCGTTGACGCGCAAGAGGGGCCGATGCCACAAACCCGTTTTGTTTTAAAAAAAGCTTTTTTGGCCGGACACAAAATTATTGCCATCATTAATAAAATTGATAAGCCGAACGCCCGCGTGAACTATGTGCTTGAAAAAGTATTGGAACTTTTTATGGAACTCGGCGCCACAAACGAGCAAATGAATTTTCCTATTCTCTACGCATCGGGCAAATTGGGAGTGGCGGGCACCTCACCTAATCTTGCTGATATGAAAAATATCTTTCCGCTTTATGACGCGATTGTTGAACACATTCCCGCTCCAAAAGTTATAACCGGCGAAGCGCCTTTCCAGATGATTGTGGTTTCCATTCATTACGATAATTATCAGGGGAGAATTGCGGTTGGGCGGATTCACCGCGGCACGGTAGAAAATGGCATGAAAATCGCCCACATCAAACATGACGGGACAATTAATAATTTTAAAATTACCGGACTCACGACTTTTTCCGGGCTCGCCCGCGTGCCAGCCGAATCCGTCGGTTCGGGCGATATTGTGGCGATTGCTGGAATTCCAGAAGTAAATATCGGCGATACTTTAGCTGACGCCGAACATCCGGAGGCGTTGCCTTTAATTATTATTGAAAAACCGACGGTCAAGATGATTTTTTCCGTGAATAACTCGCCATTTTCAGGGCAAGAAGGTGAATATTGCACTTCACGCAATTTGCGGGAGCGGCTTTTCAAAGAACTGGATAATGATGTGGCGCTTCGGGTGGAAGAGAGTGGCTCGGCCGACGAATTTTTAGTGAGCGGTCGCGGCGAATTGCACCTCGCGATTTTGATTGAGAAAATGAGGCGCGAAGGTTATGAATTTCAGGTTTCGCGCCCGGAGGTTATCTTCAAGGAAGAAGATGGCAAAACTTTAGAGCCGGCGGAGGATGTTTGGATTGAAGTGGCGGAAATCTATTCCGGCCTCACCATTCAAAAAATGAGCGAACGGAAAGGTGAGTTAAAAAATATGAGCGTTGAAAATAAAATCGCTTCGTTCCATTTTTTTATTCCCACTCGAGGCCTTATCGGTTTTCGGAATGAATTTATAATAGAGACCCGTGGCACTGGCGTTATTAATTCGCTTTTCGCCGGTTATTTTCCGAAGTTTGATTCCGTCCCATCTAATTCGCACGGCTCGCTTGTGGCGCACGAATTGGGCACAACCACCGCCTACGCTCTTTTGCGTTCGCAGGAGCGCGGCGTTATGTTCGTGGGTCCGGCTGAAAAAGTCTACGCTGGCCAAGTGGTCGGACAAAATGCCAAGCCGGAAGACATTCCGGTGAATGTCTGCAAACAAAAGCAACTCACTAATTTTCGGGCGAAAACAGACGCCGTGACTAATGATTTAGTGCCACCGCGCCTGCTTTCCTTGGAACAGGCGTTGGAATACATCGGCGATGACGAACTGGTGGAAGTGACACCGAAAAACATCCGCTTGCGTAAAAGGAATTTGCGAATCTAATTTTTAGGAAAAATCCAAGCTTTTAATGTCTCTGATTAGTTCCGGTAATTTTTCCTGATTAAAATGCCCTCGGTTTGTGAAAATTCTGCCAACGGCGCTTTTTAATTTTTCCTGGTATTTTTTGAAATCGGTGAACGGCACGTCGGGGTCGTCTTTGCTCTGATAAATAAAGATTTTTCCGGCCTGTTTTTCAAATCTACTTAAGCTTTTCGGCAATTTAAAATCCGCCAAGGAATAATCCGAATCTTTGTCGTCGTAAGGCGCCGCGACCAAAAAGGTCGCTAAAATTCTTTTCGGAAATTTATTCTCGGCTAAATATTTCGCCAAAAATATTCCCCCGAGAGAATGTCCAATGAACATAACTTTTGGGCTAAGATAGGGAATCATCGTCTCAAACCAAATCTTCCACTCAACATATTTAGCATTTTGTTTATTTGGCATTTGAGGAAAAATTAACTCAAATCCGCCGCCCAGTTTTTCCTGGAGATTTTCTTTCCAATCGCCCCGCGAATTTTTAATTCGCTCAAAATCAAGTTTTTTAACCTTCAGATAAGAAAACCAATCTTTGTAGGTTTTAAATGTATCCCCGCCGTGAATTATGATAATTTGTTTTTTCATACGCTCTTGTTCATGATTATACGATTGTATTTACTTTTATGAAACTTGCCTCAAAATTGTCGTATATACGACAATTTTGAGGCAGACGCTTTTTTGCGATTTTCGTGGGCGTGCCGCCAAACTATTCAAGATTACACTCTTTCCAAATTTTTTTGTCTCCCTCCAGCCAATTTACAACAAGCGGTTGAATCATCACCGGTAAAAGCCTTTGTTTTTCGAAGTCCTCCGGCTTTATCCAAAAGAACTCAAGATGATTTTCTAGCGACGGGGGATTCGTCTTTGTGTTCAATTCCGGAATTACCGCCTCAAATACGTGATTTATTTCGTAAATATGAGAGTTATCCTCTGACCAACTATTTTCAACAACTCCTAGATATTCTTTTACCTCCGCCGATAAACCGATTTCTTCTTTAATCTCGCGAACAAGCGTATTAGCGAGGGTCTCGCCAATTTCATGCGTCCCGCCGGGTAAAAAACAAAAATTTTGCCCTTTTATTCTGACAACAAGAAGATTATCGCCGTCATGAATAATTGCCCTAACTTTTAAGCAAAATTTCTTTTCAGTTATTAGGTTATTCATAAATTTAATAATTTTTCCAAAACAATCGGAAGTTTGTTTACTCCATCGCTGCCGCTGAAGTGGCCCTTGCCGTGTTCAATCGCGGTTTCCGCGCCTAAGTTTTTCTCAAAAAGTTCTTTGTTGCTTTGAGGTATTACTTCGTCATTGTCGGAGAAGACGGCAAAAAAATTTCTGGTGTGCTGTTTCACTTTTTCAAAATCAATCGGCGTTTCAATCCAGGGCTTACCGATAATTTTTTCCTCTTCCGTTTCTAAATCGCCAAGTATAAACCAGCCCGCCACAAAAATCGCGCCGCCTACTTTTTTGTCGGCGGGTAAAGTTTCAAGAAATCGCAAGATTGTTTGGCAACCAATGCTGTGGCCGACGAAAAAAGTGTTTTCATCAACCTCGCCGACAATTTTAGAAAGGCAGGAAACCCACGCTTCTATTTTCGGCGCGGCCGCCTCCGGCATAGTCGGGACTTGAACCAGGAAGCCATTTTTTTCAAGCTCACTTTTCAACCACGGAAACCAACCCTCCTCGGGATAGCCGTCCCAACCGTGAACTATAAAAACTCGTTTGCTCATAATTTACCAATTTTAATCTTGGCTTAATTTTAGTATGATATACAATTAGAATCCAATGCTTAATAATCCGTTTAAAACGGCAAAGTTTCAATTAACCGAAGCCGCCAATATTGGCGGTTTTGCCGCCGATTTCGTGGCGCGGCTGATGCATATTGACCGCTATCTGGAAGTAGAAATTCCGGTTTTGATGGATGACGGCCGCCAGCAATTTTTTACCGGTTTTCGCAGTCAGCACAATAACGCGAGAGGGCCTTACAAGGGCGGTATCCGTTTTCACGAGCAGGTCAGTTTGGACGAAATCCGCGCTTTGAGTTTCTGGATGACTTTTAAAAACGCGGTAGTGAATATTCCTTTCGGCGGCGGCAAAGGTGGCGTTATCGTGAATCCAAAAAATTTATCGGAGAACGAATTGGAGCGGCTCTCGTGCGGTTTCATCCAAAAAATTTATAAAATCATCGGTCCTGATTTTGATGTGCCCGCGCCGGATGTGAACACCAACGGAAAAATAATAGGCTGGATGTTGGATGAATACGAAAAAATTATTGGCGCGAAAGCGCCCGCGACCTTTACCGGAAAGCCGCTCGCGCTTGGTGGCAGTGAAGGTCGGGAGGAGGCGACCGGTTTTGGCGGTGGCGTCGTTTTGCGGGAAATTATGAAATCGGGATTTATAAATTTTCATAAAGGCGCGACCGTCGCCATTCAAGGTTTCGGGAATGTGGCGTTCCACATGGGCGAAGCCGCGAAAGCACTCGGCCTTAAAATCGTCGCCCTCTCCGACAGCAAAGGCGGAATTTATAATCCCGATGGCTTTGAAATTAAAGAAGTGGCGAAATTCAAAAAAGAAACCGGCGCGCTCGCAGGTTTTGCGGGTAGCTCGCCGATTTCCAATGAAGAGCTTTTAATATCAGAGGTTGATATTTTAATTCCGGCGGCGCTGGAGAATGTTTTGACAGAAGAAAATGCTGTGGGCATAAAAGCAAAACTGATTATAGAAATGGCGAATGGCCCAACGACTCCCGAAGCGGATAAAATTTTAAAACAAAAAGGCGTGATGGTGATTCCCGATATTTTAGCCAATAGCGGCGGCGTGGCGGTGAGCTATTACGAATGGTATCAAAATATCCATAACGAGAAATGGGAAAAAGACGCGGTTCTCAAGAAATTGGACGCGCAAATGGTCAATGCTTTCAATGTCGTGATGGAGACTAAGGAAAAATTTAAAACAGATTTTAGAAATGCCGCTTACATTTTAGCAGCACAAAGAATTTACGAAGCGGAGAAAAATTAAGCAGCGTTGTATTCTCCCCGTCTTATTTATATCTATGCTATAATCTAAGTACATGAATAAGCTTTTTAATCTTTTTAAAAAGAAGTGGCTTAACTCTTTAATCTTAATTATTATAATTGTCGTTTCTTTCACAATAATTGGGAATCAATTCGGTGTTTTCCCAATTAAAGATATAGTAAAATTGACAGCTTACTTTTTTCAGGGGTTAATCCGACCTCTACCGCCAGCAGCTGGCAATTGTCAGTCTCAATCCGGTCAGAATAATTATTACGTAGACATCAATTCCACCTGCGGGCAGTGCAATGATGCTCGTTCAAAATCAGAAAACACGGTGACAACGCCTTGGTGCACGGTTGCGAAAGCCGCAGCCGCCGACGTCGTAACGCCGGGTGATACCATTTATATCCAAGAGGGTCGTTACGGGCAAGATTTTAATTTCGCAATAAGCGGGACAGAGACCGTTCCCATTACATACAAAGGTTTGGGTAAAGTCGTTATTGGTACGTTTGATGATGTTGCAGATGCGAATTTCCAACCAACGTTTGGATTGTCAAATGTGTATGAGATGCCGTATCCGCGGTTAAAGGGGTATAACGACGTCGGGTATCAGACCTATTTTAATCCGATTTTAGTCGATGACGACGGTGTCACCAATCCAGCTAAGTTTACCGTACTTGAACAGGACGGACCAATCACGCTTGCCTACGTAACGAGCAAGACGGAAGTCCAACGCGTGGAAGGCAGTTGGTACATTGAGAATGGTAAACTTTATGTCCACCCGTACGGTAATCGGATCCCCTCGACGACCGCGACTGATATCGTTCTCGGCACGACTGAAGGATTGCGACACGACGTAACGGCCAACTATAACAATTTTTATGATATTGGTTTTGGTTATAACGCGATGGAGGCAATGCGCGTCACTGGACAGTATAATCGGTTCGTAAACAATATCGGGTTACGCGGCATCAGTGGCTCACATAACTATGTGGAAAATGTCACCGCTTCCAATCTTTTCTATCGCATGCCGGCCGGGGATTACTCCTGGTTTGAATCGGCCGAAGGTTGGGGCTTTGGCGTTTCCGGCTCGGATAACACCGTCAAGAACGCGCACGTCTTCCACAACTTCAACAATTTTATTGCCACCGGAAACAACCAGAAGATTTCTAACGTGCTCGTGCATGGGGCGCCGAATCATGGGTTCGAAACAAGTAGATTGACCAATTCGACAATCACGAATGTCGTCGGGTATGGTAACCAGGATATTTTCTACATCCGCGGGGGGCTTCAGAATATCGTCTATGAAGGTTTTACCGCGCAGGACGGCATTACGTTTGAAGAGCGAACCTCATCCTTGAAAAGCAACGGAATGATTTTTCGGAATAACATTTTCAATTCGTGTTGGATTGGCGAGGGCGGATACGGTGTTCAAAGTTGCGAATATGAGCCGACGGTTACGGTTGAGAATTCTATTTTTATGTGCAATCCCGGCGAACAACTCCGGATCCAGCATTGCGTCAATGCCAACATGGATACGGATCCAATATATTCACTGGCTGATTATCAAGCCGGATGCCAGTCTGGGGAACTTACAAACTGCATGACTTTAAGAGACATTCAAGTGGTGAATAGCGATTATGAAAATTTAATTTCTGGCGGTCGGGCGCCATATGAAATTGATGCCTGGGACGTGCATATTCCCTCGCCATTCAGTCCGGCCTTTAATACCGGTTCCTTAAATACATTAGCGGTTGATGATTTTGAGGGTGATCCTCGACCCCTTGAAGGAGGTTATGATATAGGCGCTGATGAACTCCTTTTGGGTGGGGGTGTAGTCATTGAACCTACTTTCACAGATGACTTTCTTGTTCCTCCCGGCCAGAATCCGAATATTAATTCTTCCACAGTCTTAAATATCGGATGGGACGGAGCGAGTTCGTATTATCCTCTTAGCGGCGCAATCAATCCCGGCCCGACCATCACCGGATTGTGGCACAGCGACGACGATACGAGCGATGGCATAGCAACGGATTCCTCCGGCAATGGGAATAATGGGGTATGCGTTTCTCCATTGTGTCCGACGCTGACAACTCCCGGCAAATACAGCGGCGCCTACCATTACGACGGAATTGATGATGGGATTGTCGTTCCATCCTCATCCAGCCTGAATGAACTTTCGAATGTGACGGTGAGCTTGTGGGTAAAGATAGAAGATATCGGCCAGATTAACCAAGCGCTCTTTAGCTTCTACGCGAATGCGGATGACCGCGCCTACCTTTGGTATCATGACAGCACGCCGAGTAGAGGATTGCGTATCTATAATGATATTGACAATGCCGAGGTTGCTGAAATTACGACCGGATGGACGCCGGTGCCAAACGAATGGTTTCACGTTGCTTGGGTCATGGATGGCACGCAATGGATCCTCTACATTAACGGCGTGCCTTATTCGTCTCCTGAAACGAAAACATTGGCACAGCTTGATGATGGTTTTGTCACGAACATCGGGAAGCGTGCGGGTCAAAACGACAGATCATGGAAAGGGATGATTGACGAAGTCGTTATTTATAAAAAAGCGTTGACCTCTTCAGAGGTTCAAGTTCTCTACACTGGAGGTCCTCCTTCCGGAAGTTTTGAGTCAACCGTCATTCCTACCACAGATTTCAACAGGCTGAACGTAGGGTGGAACGAGTCGGGTAGCGGTGTGCGTATGTTCGTAAGCACAACAGGCGGAGATCGTTGGTGTTCCGTTCTCAACGGTCAGATGTTGAAGCCGAGCGCGAATTGTCCCATGTCTCCTGCCAAGAATTTCAAGTACAAAGTCAGCATGAACGCTCCTACGAATTTGGACAACGTTACTTTCACTTGGGCTTATGTGCCGCCCTCTCCAAAAACCAGGCCAATAATGGAGCAATAATTAAACTGATTTCGGTCTCACGATACTGCGTCATTCGACAGACCCTGAATGGGCTGGCTTATTTTATCAAATTCAGCTTTTTCTCTCTTCTCCAACCCTTGATTTCAATTAAGGATTTATCCGAGCATTCAAGAATGTAGACGAAATATGACATACGATTTGTACGGCCCCTCGTCGTCCTTCTTTCGTCAGGACTCGCTCGGGGACTTCGATTTTTACACTTCGTAGATGTTAAAAAGGGTCAAAGACACTGAGATTTGAACGAAGTGAAAATCGAAGTGCTGCCGGGCTTGGATTCGAACCAAGGTGACGTGATTCAGAGTCACGTATCCTACCGCTAGATGACCCGGCAATTGGCATCATTCTATCGGAAATGTTAATCTTTTTCAAACAATGAAAAAAAATAAAAACACAGTAATTTTTGTCATTATTATCGTCATTGTCATTGTTTTTTTGTTTCTTTATCCGCGCTTAACGGCAAAGAATGGTAAAAATAAAAGTTCAAATGTGCCGTGCCTCGTTCCAAATTTGCCTTTGGTTCAGCATATTCATCCGCAGCTTACGATTCTTATTGATGATAAACCGGAATTTTTGCCGGCCGGAATTGGAATAGGCGCTTGCGAGAAAGTGATTCATACTCACGACGACGATGCCACGGCAGGTATTATTCACGTTGAATCGCAGGATGCGAGGCAATATACGCTCGGCGATTTTATGAGCGTTTGGGGGAAATCATTTGAACGCGAAGGATATAGACTTGAAGCAAAAGTTGACGGTCAAATTGCGCCCGACCCTAAATCAATTATTTTGAAAGACGGAGAAAAAATTATAATGAATTACATTAAGTTATGAAACACGAATTGCCTCAATTGCCATATGCTTACGGCGCGCTTGAACCGTACATTGACGCGCGGACAATGGAGATTCATCACGGCAAACATCACCAAGCATACGTCATAAAACTTAATGACGCTTTGGATAAACATCCCGAGCTTTATGAAAAATCTTTGGAAGGTTTGATGCTTGAGTTGGATAATTTGCCGATAGACATAAAAACAGCGGTGCGGAATAACGCCGGCGGTCATTTAAACCACTCATTTTTCTGGAAAATAATGAAGTCGTCGGCCGAAGAAGGCGGGGGAAAACCGAATGGCGTTTTGGCCGAGGCATTAAATGCATCCTTCGGCGATTTTCAAAAATTTAAAGAAGAGTTCAGCAAAACGGCGGCCGGTTTTTTCGGTAGCGGCTGGGTTTGGCTCGTGCTTGATAAAAGCGGGAAAACATTAATCACCACAACGCCCGACCACTTAAACCCGATTATGAAAAATCAAAAGCCGCTTCTTGTTCTGGATGTTTGGGAACACGCTTATTACTTGAAATACCAAAACCGCCGTCCGGAATATATTGACGCTTGGTGGAACGTAGTGAGTTGGGAAGCGGTTCAGAAAAATTTTGAGGGCTAAAAAGTGGCTTCAGTACCTCAATATATACTGAACAAATGAGGCACTATAAATTTTTCGCTTTTTTGCCCTCAACTTGAATTTTTTTGAGTTTTAACTTGCCGTCTTTTATTTCCGCGTCTAAAATTTTCATTCTTTTGCCGTTCTGGATTGTCCAAACACCCGGTTCCGGATTCAACGCTTTTATTTTACGCAATATGATTTCCGGCTCGCCATTTAAATCAATAAACGCGTCCTCAATTCTGAATTTTTTCGTGTAAGTCGCTTTTGATTCATCTTGCGGTTGTGGTTTAATTTCTCCCGCCAAAAATTTTGGCAGAGTTTCAATCAGCAAATCCGCGCCCAATGCCGCTAATCTTTTTTGTAAATTGTCATAGTTATCGTCATTTGTCATTCTTAATTCTCGTTTTGCGAGAATTGGCCCGTGGTCAACCTTTTCATCCGTTAAAAATAAAGTCACACCGGTTTCTTTCTCACCGGCTAAAATGGCGTTTTGAATCGGCGTTGTGCCACGGTATTTCGGCAAAAGCGACGGATGAATTCCGATTGTGCTGAGACGGGGGATTGCCAAAATTTCTTTCGGCAGGATTTTGGAGTAGGCGGCAACGACAAAGAAATCAAAAACTCGGTTCTTAATTTCTTTAATTTCTAATTCTAAGTTTTCAGGTTGCCAAATATTTACGCCGTATTTTTGAGCGATAATTTTTGCCGGCGGCGCGGTTATGATTTTTTTTCTACCAACTGGCCGGTCAGGATTGCAAATAACGAGAGCCGGCGCCATACCGGTTTGAATCAGCTTTTCCAAAATAATCGCCGCGAATTCCGGTGTCCCGAAAAACACAAATTTATTGTTATGAAAATACGAAACCATGTTATTTTATAAGTTCTTAGTTTTATTATATGATAAGACGTACCATATGGAAAAATACGATAAAAAAGCATATTTAGAGCTTTTAAAAGAGAGGCGAAAGACATCGCGGATATATCGTTCCTTCCAATCGGTCGGTTTGGCTTTGGCTGATATTTTAGAAGACAGGGGACACAAATCGCTTTACATTAAATTGGCGAAAAACCATAACGGTGAAAAGTTGATTGTTTTAGCGAAAGAAATTGCCAGTCGGAAGTCCGTTTTAAAAAAGGGCGCTTATTTTATGCGGGTTCTCCAAGAAAATTTAAAAGCTGAAAAAAACAATGCCAAGTAAAGTTTACACGATTGAAAATAAAAAAGAAGAAGCGGTTTTGAGAAAAAAAATTCCGCCGTTTAATTTCGCTTCGGAAAACAAAAAAGAACTTCGCGAACTCGTTAAAAAAATGCGAATTGTGATGAAAGAAAACAGCGGCATTGGACTTAGCGCCAATCAAATCGGGGTTCAGAAAAGAATTTTCGTGGCGCAAGTACCAGATGAAAACAACCGCCAGAAATTTTATGCTATACTCAATCCGGAAATCATAAGAACCTCGAGCAAAAAAATTCCGAGCGAAGAAGGATGTTTGAGCGTGCCACTTACAATTACGGGTGTCGTAGAGAGGCCGGGGCAAATCACGCTTCAAGGCCACAATCTTTTAGGCAAAAAAATAAAAATCAAAGCGTGGGGGCTTCTCGCGCGCGTCTTTCAGCACGAAGTTGACCACCTGAACGGACTCCTCTTTTTAGACAGGACAAAACAGCTTAAAAAATATGAATAAAGAATTTAAAAGAGCGGTTTTAATTCTGCTTGTAGTTGCCCTTGGCGCCGGAATTTTTTACGGCGGTTTTCGCGCCGGTTTTGTCGGAGGGAAAGCCGCAAACGCAAATAATGAAAACCAAATTAAGGATATTGACCTCACACTTTTTTGGAACGCGGTTGAAATTGTCAAAGATAAGCACATTGATGGCGCCAAAATAACCAATCAAGATTTTCTTTACGGCGCAATAAAGGGAGTCGTTGGCGCCTTGGGAGACCCTTATTCCGTTTTTTTTAACCCCGGCGACGCCAAAAAATTTGAAGAAGATATCAACGGCAGTTTCGGTGGCATCGGCGCGGAAATCGGCGTTCTTAACAATCAATTGGTAGTTATCGCCCCTTTGAAAGGCAATCCGGCGGAAGCCGTCGGTTTACGCGCTGGCGACAAAATTTTAAAAATTGACGACACAATCACTCTTGATCTCTCGGTTGATGAAGCCGTCAAGATAATCCGCGGCGAGCCCGACACGGAAGTCAAACTTTTGATTTTTCGCGACGGTTGGCAGGAAGCAAAAGAATTCCCGATAAAAAGAAAAATTATTGTTGTGCCGACGCTTGACTTTGAAATGAAGTCCGACAAAATTGCCTATATCGCCCTTCATAATTTTAACGCCACGGTACCCTCCGCTTTTTATCAGGCCTCTTTTTCGGCTTTGCTTCAAGGGAGCAAAGGTATCGTTTTGGATTTGCGCAATAATCCCGGCGGCTTTTTAGATGTGGCGGTTAATTTGGGCGGCTGGTTTTTTGATAGAGGCGAAGTTGTAGTTTTAGAAAAATTCGGGAGTGGCAGAGAACAGAAACTTTTAGCGAACGGAAACGGCGCTTTAAAAAGATTGCCGATTATTGTTTTGGTTAACGGCGGTTCGGCTTCGGCCTCCGAAATTTTAGCCGGCGCCCTCCGCGATAATCGCGGCGCGAAACTCGTCGGCGAAAAAACCTTCGGGAAAGGAACGGTGCAGGAAATAGAAAATTTTAAAGATGGTTCAACTCTTAAAATATCCATTGCCGAATGGCTGACGCCGAAAGGCGAAGTGATTAATAAAAAGGGTCTCGTGCCGGACGTTGAAGTGAAGATGAGCGAAGAAGACGCGAAAAAACAAAACGATCCGCAACTCGAGAAAGCAATTGAAATTCTTAAATCAGAAATTAAATAATGAAAATAATTTTACTTCAAGATGTAAAAAACTTCGGCAAGAAGTTTGACGTCAAAGAAGTTAAAGATGGCTATGCCAGAAATTTTTTACTGCCGAGTAAGCTCGCGATCGTTGCGACGCCAAATGAACTTGAGAGATTAAAAAGTGAGAAAGCGCGCCAGGACGATGAACGCGAAAAATGCGTCGCTCACATTAAAATAGAGGCGGAAAAATTAAAAGATTCGGCTTTGGAGTTTAAGCTGAAAGTCGGTAAAAAAGGCGAAGCATTCGGCTCAATTGGTAAAAAAGATATTGAAAGGGAATTAAGCGCGAGAGGTTTAATTGAAGCAAAAGCCGAACTCGTTAAACCGTTTAAAACTTTGGGCGAACACGATGTTCAAATAGATTTTGGGGAGGGGCTAAAAACGGCAATTAGGATTTTAATTACCTAATTACTGCCCATTACCGATACCACTTTCACAAATTTTCGGGAGCCGTCAAAGCGCGTTTTTCTTTTATCCGAAAACTTAACCAGACCACTTTTCAAAGCGTAGAGAGTATCGTCTCGGCCGCGTTTCACATTCACGCCGGGCCAAAATTTCGTGCCGCGTTGACGGATAATGATTTCTCCCGGAGCCACAGTTTCGCCGTCGGAGCGTTTCACGCCGAGCCGTTTGGATGCCGAATCTCTGCCTAATTTAGTTGAGCCCTTAGCCTTGGTATGTGCCATAAAGTGAATTTTAATCTAAAATAAATGATGATGTCAATCGTTTCGCGGTTTCAGGGAAAAGCTAAATGGCTCATTTTTGCCTTTGTTTTGTTTTTGCTTCTCGCCCTTAGTTTCGGTGTTGGCTATCTGACCGCGAAAGAAGCGCATCCGGCGCCGATTATCATAGAAAAATGCTCGGAATTAAAATAAGATATGCTATAATAAACAAAAAATGACCCGTAAGCAAACCGTTATTTTAATTGCTTTAATTGTTTTTGTCGCTGGCGGTATTATTTTCGGCGCGGCAAATAGAATAAACAAAAAGTCCGCGAATAAT